>Ga0099825_1006327_pt1 | contig 14857 bp, 8 predicted proteins | sample SiratroredBW_FD_76838 | JGI IMG/M metagenome (GOLD analysis project Ga0099825, IMG submission 76838) | Root nodule microbial communities of legume samples collected from California, USA - Siratro red BW | ecosystem: Host-associated > Plants > Roots > Nodule | place: USA: California | collected... | reverse complement strand
CACTGGAGTAATTTCGCCCGGGGCGAAATATCCTCGCCCGGGCGAAAATTCATGAAGCTCACTGGAGTAATTTCGCCCGGGGCGAAATATCCTCGCCCGGGCGAAAACCTCCTCGCCTGGAGCAAACTGAGGGCGAGGACCTCTGCACCTTCCTATCATTCTGGCTTTTATTCGCCTAGGGCGAGCTATGGGCGAATATGGGCGAGTGTTGCTTTGTCTTGTCAGCTCTTTTCTTCGCCAATCTTCTAATCTTTCTTTGTCTTCATATTTTTCTTCCTGAAAGCCACAACAACTGCAGTTAATTGGATTCTTTCTACTCATGAATTAGTTTTTACATGCGATTCCAAAAACTCTATATTTGGGATTAAATATTTCCTTAAGAATACTTAAACTCTCACAAATTCCGGTATTATCATGTCTAAGAATACCGAAATTTGGCACTTATCAAAAAACAATGTAAAAGACAGAACAAACTTTATCTTTGCTTCAATTTAGAATGGAGATGCACAATAATCTTCAATTGTTGGAAAATCAAAATAGTGAAAGAAGAACGAAGGTGCAGGCGTAGTGAAACGGGTGAAGGTTGGAGTTGGTTTATAAATTTTTATTTAAGTGTAAATTCATCTTTTCGTATAGGGTATGGAAGTGCAGGACGAGACCATGGAGGTACACGTAGAAACACTCCAAAATGCAACACCCTGCTATAGTCACAAATTATAGCCCAATATAGAAGCTACATGCCATTCAGGTAAACTATCTTTTTTTCATTTACATAATTAAACTCCAAACATATCTGTTTTTAACTTTTAATTAATTTGTATTATAAAATTAAACTAATTTTTGAAAGGAAAAAATATATGATTTTTACTTAAATTATAGGAATGTTTTGAGGAGTTTTTATAAGCGTTCAAATTGAAAAGTTTTAACTTAAGTAACCATACGTACTCAGACTCTTAAGTCATAACTAGATCTCTGTAAAAGAAAAATCGCAATTAGATTATCTACCATTTTAGTATATAAGTTCACTTAGATGGATAAATTCATACTACTTCCAATTCTCAAAAATAAATCCCATCCCAGTATTTTTTTTAATATAGAAAAAGGTTAACTACTTTTACTTTATTTGATGATACCTTTTGTAAAATATTTTAACTTCATTCAATATCTTTTTTTCATATAAATGAGGACTGAGGTAAATATAACACAATTCTCCCGCAACAAAGATTTTCTTTACAAATTTAAATGCAGTTTTAGTATTTAAAAAATACAATACTTATTTATTAAATTTTATTTGTTTTAAATGTTTAAATTTTAAATAATTATGTGAGTATTTTTGAACGAATTTTTGTATAACAAATTTTAGAAAGAAATGGTAGGAGAAAAAAAAATAAAACTGATTTATCAATAATTAAATTAAATTAATTTGTAGAATTATTTCATATAATATTTTTTTAATATGTGGGCAAACACTAATTTTAAGAAACATATTTAAACCGAAACTATATAGTTTATTGTATGGTCCATAATCCCTTTAATAATAGCTTTAAACTCAAACTCATGCATAAAAGAGGAATAATAAAAATAGATATAGTACTAGTTTGGACCCCATGAGCAGAAGCTGGCATGCCCATTATGACATGTCCCAGACAACAACAAATGAAGATCGCATAAGATTGCCACTGCCATTTTCCCGCTATATGCATCCGTACGTGTCCTTCTACACTTGCTCCACTTTTCACTGAAATTTATGCTTCCCAATATTATATACGCTTCCACCATTTTTTAATGCTTAATTTTAGGTGCTGATTCTCAATTTCACTTCTGCTGCTTCTTCTTTATATTCATTCTGGTATATGATTCATCACATTGCACGGTTGCCAGATTGGCCACGCTTTGTTCAGTGTATGCACCAAATTATTAAAGGAATGGAACTCTGACTCCTCTGCTGCCTCTCAGAGATGTTAAAGTTCGTTGTTTCTGCAGTTATCCTCTCACCATCTCATGTCGTTAAATCTACCACATTCTGTCAATTCATTATCAATATTGCTGAGACTCTAAGTGTGAGTGCAGGTTTCTCTCTTCAACTTCAACGACAACAAACTACACTTCAAATCTTACACCATTAATTGTGCCTCCCTCACATCTCCACAAAAAAAATTAAATTAAACAAATCAAGTCATTTCTCGACTTTTCTACTCCTTTCCTTTTCCTTTTGTGGCATTCATATAAGTGGGCTCCATACATAATCCAGTTCAATGGTACAATAACGTTTATTAGAATCAACCATATTCAAATTAAGTTGGATTAATTACTGTAAGTAACAAGGCTTTTCTTTAAGTTTTAACATATTTCGAATAAAAGTAACGTGATTAGAAGAAAAAGCTCCAAGTGAATATTTAAACTCGAAATCGCCAATTAAACTGGTAAGAGTAACTAACCAGTAATTTGATCCGTTTAGCTTTTCTTTTCTTTATGTTATTTCAAAGTTTTTGCCTTTTTTTCTATCCCACCAAACTGTTTGTGGGTTCTTTTCCTTTTAGCATGCAAACAAGTAGACATCATAAAGGTGGGTCGTTGGAGGCACTTTATGAAGGTCTGGGGAGAAGAATGTTATGGAGCAAGTGATGGAGCTTCGAGTCTTCCTATATCTTTGCCTCTCTGCATGACTGCAATTTATGCTGGGTTGCTACCAGAATTGTGACCAAAAGTGTACGCGACAAGATCTTGCAGATAAAAAGGAGAGAAATGGAAAACAAAAAAAAAAACAAAAATTTATTTATGCACTTGCTGATACACAGTTACACACACTAGAATGATTAGAATTATTGCCTTACATCAATAGCAAGAAGCAACAATTCAAAGGGACATGTTATCAAACGAGAAACAAGATCTGGTTTGACATACATATGCCACCATGCATACATCCAATTCGGTTCTAATCAACCCATATCTTCTCATTTGTTTTGCATGAATAAATTGAGCTTGAATTATTTGTTTTCTTGTTCTTGTGATCCATGCATGATTATTAACTTAACAGGGAAAGGGAAAAATGACCGTTTACGGGTCCACAAGATCAAGATAATGAAATGGATGCATGACAACTAGTCAGACTACTTTGAGAAAGAAAGATGGGGGAGAAGCCTTTATTGACTGATGTATAAAGTTTCAAAAGTGAGGCACATGATGGTTCATTCGTGCCTTGCGAAAATGCAATGAAGTGGGATTTACGAAGAGATAATAATGCAATGCAAACACGAGCATGTAAGATGGACCATATCATAGTTTTCACTTGAACTGATAAACTTGTTACATTATGCACGAATGTTTCAACAAAACAGGTTTAGTTCAAAATCAAATCCTAGTTCTAAGAATCATGATTATGATGACATCATTGAGTGGTAGTACTTTTTCCAAAGTATATACGATATTTGGTATTTGTGATGTGGGCGCGGGTATGGACCAAAGTAAGTGGCCAACCCACACACCTGCAAAGGTAATATTGCTTCACATGCATCGCAAGGATACCATAAATTAAGATCACTACACTATACTATACTCTGTACCGTATGATCAATAATTACATACATTAATATTACTTGACCCGTTCCCATCCAATTTCAAATCGGGGTGGTGAATTCAATTCGGGGCACGGGTTCTTCGTGCATTCTCATTCCTCAGCGGTGATTTCGTTGCAGGGAGTGATGGGTAACACAATTTATTGCTCTCTTTTGTTCAGTGAATTTTGTTTAATATCTCACATGACATGACATTGGTTACTTAATACGAAAGAATGCGTATGTATGATAGATCCTTAAACAAGAGTTGAAGTAATCAGTTGATCAGACAAAAAGAAGAATCCATGGCAGAGTTTACGATGTCGTCTGCATGCTGCTTCTGCTTTCTGCTTTGTTAGTCGAAAAGAAAACTTACAAAATAAAATGTTCTTGATTTGCGTTTGCACAAGCTTTAACACAAAGAGAGGGTGCTTTTGACCATCCACCTTTAAGATGTTTTTTCTGTTATCGTTATTATTAAACGGTGATAAAATAAAGACCTTTTTTTAAAAAAAAGAAAAATAGAAATATTTGTCATGGATTCATTTATAATCTATTTGCAATCATCTATGCATCACAAACTTTACTTTAGTTAATTATTTTGCCCTCCAAAAAGGGTCAACATTTAAGATTGGGGTTTGCTTATGAATTGACAACCGTTACTAGTTTTTTTTATATAAGAAATAAATATACTGAGTTTTTAAAATTTTTAAAATAATAATTCTATTTTTATACACACAGCCTTGATATTTTGTCCCAAGAAGCGTAAATGAAAGGAAACAGGAATTGTTTTAATAAAACCAAAAGATACATTAACATGCATGGTTGGGTCACGAGTAAAATTTCATTACCAACAACAACTTTTCAACTGTGATTCGTGCAATTCGTAGCTTAGTATTTATTTTATTTACCTGTTAATTTCTAAGTATATTAATTCATAAATTTTATATTCTTAATTTATTGTAAACAATAATTACGGGACGCTTATAGATGTAATTTGATTTAAATTGAATTTTGATTTATAGCAATTTTAGCATTTCAAAATGTTTGTATCCAATGTCGCAAACATTCATATGTGGAGAGGACGTAAAAGTTAAACTTGGTTGCTGTTTCCAATTTGACCTGACAATTTTCTTTTTCATAAAAAAAGTGAACAAAATATGCTAAACATTTATTATTCTTCCTGATAAAAAAAAACATTTATTATTCTTATTTATAGTATAAAAATACTTCTTCAGTAACAATTAATGTTTTTAAATATTAGTAATCACTTAAACATATAAATTTAGAGGCATTTTATCTGTTAAAGTAACGTTTTTTTCTTATCAATATTAAACTAACGTTTGAGTTAACTTTTTAAACTTTTTTTCGTCTCTTTAAAAATACTCAGATCGAATATAATAAACATAAGAGTTTTTTTTTTCTGATCAACAAAAGTCAACATGATTTTTGTTTGAAAGCTAATTATTAGAGTAACTTCTGATTTTTTTAAAACAAAAGGGAAATTAAAATAAAACTTAACACAGATTACCTACAACGATATTGTCAATGATTTAATCATATATTTACCTCATTAATAAATACTCACTTAAGCCGTGCTTCATGTGTTGTCTTTTTGTGTATTATTGGTTCCACTCTCATAAATCTAAAACCCGTTCCCAACAACATGAAAACTGTTTCAAATGCAGTGCATAACATGTTTGTCACTATTGACTATAATTTTAAAAAAACATTATTTTGTTTATTTTTGTCACCTTTCATCTAATTAAGGCATATTATTCATCAAAGTGTAGTATTTACCTGTCCATTTTCTCTCATTAAACCAAACTATTTCACACTAAACATTTCTAAGTTAATTAAATTATACTATTAATCCAAGCGTAATAATTACTTATGCATTTTCTCTCAGTATTAATCCAACCCTTTTCACACTAATGGTACTAACATATTCTAAATTTTAATATTTGTGTAACTAATTTCTAACATTGTCTAGAAGTAAATTTCCTTAAAAGAAAAGCGTGTAGAGTCTCATATTACTCAGTACAATATTATTACTAAAACTACTAAATTTTAATTTCATTTCACTGTAATAAACAAATTAGAATCTTACTATACATGATAATAATTACAATACATCGCTTCTCTGTAATAACACATATCTCTCTTTTTTATATGTAGTTCTTGGATGTTTTTCCTAACATATCATTGCCTGTTCAAATGTTAAGCACAATTGTATTAGTAATTACACATAAAACATCTAATGGGAAGCTAGCATAAATTTCATAAGTCACAACTCATAAATTTCATGTAATATAATGTGAAATAAAAATCATAATACATTCATTCAAATTTATATTTAGAATATTAAAAAAGTACAACCATGTTCATGCATTTTATAATTAATCTATTGTGTAGTCTAGAGACCAAAGGCATGTGAGGCCTTCCGTGTTGAGCAAGTCTCACTTAACATCTAACTGATATTAAAGTTATTATTACACTTTTTCAAATTAATGCAGTTAGGATACATTATTATATTCTCTCATCAAATTTAAAACAAGAATATTTTTTAAATTTCACCACCTAATGTTTTAATTTATATAATCTATATAATTGGTCAAGTAAATATATCTCATTTTATTTATGTGGTCCAATACAAAATATATTTAAGCAAAATTATCATCTCAAGAATCTCAAATAGTCACTCTTGACTGAAATATAGAATATTTGTAAATGGTGATCAAGTGATTATATGCTTTTGCTTATTAGAGAGAGAGTGATCATCTATTTACAGATGTAAGATTGATGATCTCTATTTTAGGTTGCTTAAATAAACACTATAGTATTTTTTTTGAAGTTGAATGGTGGCTCAAAAATTTTAGTAATATTTTTGTATTATATCACGTAGTCTCATTTTTTCTTTTTTTTCTTGAGTTGTTTTATATAAACTCTTAAAGAATATAGTTGTTAAGTGATTGGGTTTAGCTATTGAGCAATTTCAACTTTTTTGGGTTTCCTTTGACGAGCTTGCTTGAGTAAGATGTATTAGATTTAATCTGTGTAACATTAAATTATATGTTCTGTTGGTTATAATTATTTCACTTTGGGTAGTGTGTCTTCACTTGAATTTGCCTACTTGTGTAGAGTCGTACAAAGCATATAGCCTTTCCAAAAATTGTCAATGCTCGGTGTTAGAGAACTGCAAAAGAAAAGCAGTTTTAGATGAACTCCAACGAATGTTGATTTTAGCTTATACCTTTAACAAATATCTTTGACAGACATTTCCTACAACATAAGATAAGCATATATGTTTTATAAGGTACGAGATTAGCTTTTTTTAATTTGCTTATCGTCTGGTTATATTTTTTTCGTAGTCAGACATAAAAGACTGTAGAGTGTTGTATTATTTTTCAAATAGAACACTTAAGTCTTATATGATCTGTTGTAAAGTAGGACCATGTTTTACATCTAGTTGTTTTTAGCAATTAATCAAAATCCTAGGTGTTATATTTTTGTTCTAGTACTTCAGGCAATGTGAGATCTCCAATACATCTTCCCACATTGAGGACATCAAGCGTGAGAATAGAGGTGTCAATAATGGATGATATAATAGACCCAACAAATTTTACTAGGATAGGTATTTGGTAAACTTTTATATCATCTTGTGAAATGGACTTTAGACCTAACTTATTCTCACAAAATCAACTTAGTATATATATATATATAATTTGATCATATATTTAATGATGTGAGATCTCTAACACACCTCCTTACACTGAAGGCATTGAGTATGAAAATATATGAGACTCAATAATAGATAACACGAAAAGACAATCAACTTAACTATGATAGACTATGAATGTTTTAATATCATTATCATGAAAATGAATTTTAAGTCTAATTCAATCCTATAAATTTATTTTAATAAAAGATGAAATTTGCACTCACATATATATATTATAATTTAACAATATTTTTAGGCAACGTTTGACATCTAACACTAAAAATATCAAAGTTAGTCAACCTAACTCACTTACTGCAAGTTGAGCTAAAAATTGGTGAACCCAACCATCCTTTACGATGAGCCATAAATTTGCAACATGGATCATCCACCATGAGTTAGTGGGTTGACTCCCTTTGAGCATGTACTATTTCCCAACTTATTTCTTATACTTATTATAATATATATCTATTACACTACAATTACAATTAAAAGTGATTTCAAAATTCAAAATTCACATATAAATTAATTATAGATCAACACACCTTTAATATGATAGAAATCTGTGTGAATTAAGTGAGCTAGATTCATTTTCACACGTAGTTTAAAAAAGTTTACTTTAGTTGGTCTACAAATTTAAACTCATTTTGACATCCTTAATTTAAATATTTCTTTTCTAGAATAAAGTAAGTCAACACTTCCCATCTACAAAATCAGATATCAAAAGTATAAACATCTAAGTCACAACACATTAAATTTAAAAAGAAATTCTTTTATATAAATAAAAAATAATTAATTTTATGAAAGGTTTATTCCTTATTTATTTTAAACTCTCTTATCTAAACTTAGAAAAAGTTCTTATAAAGTGAATTTATTTTTTACACATCACATAAAATAAGGTTAACGTGATTCTTATAATATTATTAAAAATTAGATAATATTAATATTGACTTTAATTGTTTGAAAGATTTAAAGTATCTGAAAATCAAATATACATTAATTTTACATGGAATGTCTTGTATAAAAGTAGTTGAAAATGTAATATGTAAAGTTAGTTTATTAAATATAATTATTTAATAAAGTTATTTAATAAAATAACTATAAAAAGTTAAAATAAAAAATAATATTTATATGATATTTTTATATATTTAAGTTCCTTTTATTGCTAAATATATTTAAACTATTTATAACGTTAGTTTTTTTACTTGATTTTAAGTTCTTGAAAATTTTTTATTCATAGACCTTCAATTTTGATTTTATTGTTATTTTTTAGCACGAGTATTATACTATCAATGTTATTTTTGTATCTTTAGACATTTAGATAAGAAAAAGTAAATTAAAGTATAAAGAATATAAACTTAAATAAATATTTAATTTTTACGGTGTTAATTTGCGTAATAGTTAAAATATCCTGAATTATATTATGCTAAAAATGATAAAATAAATTATCAGAATACGAAATTTGAAATAATAAGTATAATATACAAATATTTAAAAATAAAAACAAAATAAAGTCTCATACAACAATATTGATATTTTGAAATATCAAAATTAAAATAATGAAACAAATATTAGATTAAAATAACCAGTGAATGTTAATATATATTTTATTGCAAAAAAGAAAAGTGAGAACAGTGGAGTTTGGGAATTCCTTTTGGAAATAAGTTTAGGGTGAACAGAAGGTAGTGGGTTAGTCAGCATAAGGTCTGGTGCCTGAGCTAACATGCTTCAACATAAACAACTTCAAAAGCTTAGTTGCTACACCTTTTGGTCGTCACACATTTCATACAATCCCACGGGCTCACAACGTTAATACCTTGATGCCCTCTTCCCACCACTCCTTCTCCACACAAAATCTCATCTTTCAACCACCAAAAATAAATCCAATCTAACGTAGCCTATCACACAGAATATTAATATTTCAGGAATCTTCACTATTCTTCTTTTGACATATTTTCTTCCTAGGATCAACGTCTTCCAGCCCTGTAGCCTCTCATTCAGTAAAAAAGATTCCCATTTCTATTTCTATATACATTCTGTCAATTTATATGCTAAAAAATGAACACAGAAAAATGGACTTGTTAGACACTGTAACTTTGGTCGCTCAAATATTGGCTTTAATTGTTTCAGTTAACATGGCATTACATTAATTTAGTAAAAGTGACCCTTTGTAAAATTGTTAATTGGTTCTTGTTACACGTCACTGTTTGGTCTCGCATGTGCAAGCTACCATACCAAAGCCAACTTATCCAATATAAAAACCCCACTTCATCACAAACCCACACACTTTCAAAAACTCTCACACGTACATCTTATGTTACCCTGCAAGCACCATGAATGCTCCTACCACCGTAACCGCCATCACCACCACACCTCCCGGTAGGGATGAACCCGACTACGACAGCAGCTCCTCCTCCATCACGGTGCCGGAATCCAGCCGGAGCTGGATGACCAACCTCAGCTTCGGCAGCCGGCGCCGCCGGAGCTCGGTCTCTGTGTGCTCCTCCACCCTGGAGAGTCCGCACGCGAGGCCCCACAAGGCGAACCAGGCTGCATGGGAGGTCATGCGGCGGCTCCGGCGGGACAAGGGGCAGGTGGGTCTGGAGCACTTCCGGCTGCTGCGGCGGCTGGGGAGCGGCGACATCGGGAACGTGTACCTTTGCCAGATAAGGAACCCCGTGGTGGGGTTGCCGCAGTGCTTTTATGCGATGAAGGTGGTGGACCGAGAGGCCCTTGCGATAAGGAAGAAGCTGCAGAGGGCGGAGATGGAGAAGGAGATTCTTGCCATGCTTGATCACCCCTTCTTGCCTACTTTGTACACTGAGTTTGACGCTTCTCATTACTCTTGCTTGCTCATGGAGTTCTGCCCCGGAGGTGACTTGTATGCTGCACGCCAACGCCAACCCGGGAAACGCTTTTCCATAACTTCCACTAAGTAAGCACTTTTTCTCATCTCCTTACCTTTTTAATCATGTTTCTGATACAAACCATTCATTACTTCATTCATCACTAACCCGACTCTCTCTTCTTAATCATGCTTTTTAATTCAAGTGTAGAGAATCCTAAGCCTTATACCCTCTCTCACAAAAGTTTCAACTTATTTTTTTTCAGAACTGAAGTTTATTCTTTTCTCAACTTTTTGACATTGCATTTGAAAAATAAGTAATTATATCCGAGTACTCAGGCACTAACAATTTTATAGTGATATTTTAAAAGTTAATAAAACCTATATAGTAATTGATGGTTGAATGAGAGTGTGATTATTAACTTAACATCAGTTATGATGATTATGTTTTATGAGGTGTTAACGTCGGGGTAAATTTTGGAAAACGCTACACAGGTTTTATGCGGCTGAGACGCTATTGGCATTGGAGTATCTTCACATGATGGGCATAGTGTACAGGGATTTGAAGCCAGAGAATGTGCTTGTGAGGGAGGATGGACACATTATGCTTTCAGATTTTGATCTTTCGCTCAAATGTGACGTTGTTCCGAAGCTGTTAAGGAGTAAGACGAGAGTGGAACGCAGTATCAAGAGTACAAAGAGATCTGTGCCAGCCTGCACTGCTCCCATGCAGCCTGTGCTGTCATGTTTCTTGGCATCAAGCAAGAAAAAGAAAGCGACTGTGACAACAGTTATAAGGGAAAATGTTGAGGTGGAAGAGCTTGATCCGGAGCTGGTGGCTGAGCCTATTGATGCCAAATCCAAGTCATTTGTGGGGACACATGAGTACTTGGCACCAGAAGTGATCTTGGGGCAAGGACATGGGAGTGCAGTGGACTGGTGGACGTTTGGGGTGTTCCTGTATGAGATGTTATACGGAAGAACACCCTTCAAAGGTGAAAACAATGAGAAAACTCTCGTCAACATTTTGAAGCAGCCATTGGCTTTCCCTAGAATTGCAGTTAGCAGCAGCAAGGACTATGAAGAGATGGTGAAAGTTCAAGACCTTATAAGCAAGCTGTTGGTGAAGAATCCAAATAAGAGAATTGGAAGCTGTATGGGTTCTGTTGAGATCAAAAGGCATGAGTTCTTCAAGGGTGTAAATTGGGCCTTAATTAGATCAGTTAGGCCACCTGAAGTCCCTAATGACATGAACAAAATTAGGAGTAGGGTTTTGCTACCAAAACTAAGCAAAACAGACAGGGATCAGCCATATCAGCTTAGAACTCATCATTTTGAATACTTCTAACAGCAAAAAATATGTAAATAGTTTAGCAAAAATAGGATTTCCCGCAAATATGTGTTTGCCATTAAAGAAATTAAGGGCTCTTTTCCCCTTGTTTTCTGTTTTTTTCTTTTTTCTATGTACTGATGAGAGAAAGAATTAGAAAAAGTAGTATATGTATGACCAAGGCACTATGCATTGAACTCACAGTTGATTTCTCATTATAATAATATTGATATGTCTCTACCAATAAAATTTTCAGTAGTTGAGGATTTGTAGGTGTAAAAAAAGTGGGATCCCATAATTGTCCTAATGTGATTCTCATGAAAGCTTAAGAAGTCATGTGATGACAATAATTACAGTTCTCATTGATGAGAAAATTGCAGGGAAGAAAAGATAAAAATCACTTTATTCTAACAATACTTTATAACATTGTATACCTTTTTCTCGTATGGCTATTTTCACATCTGCGCATTCACATGTCCTTTTCACCGAACGAAGAAAAGAAAGAAAAAAGAAAACGTTTCACGGGGCTCTTTTTTTCTCATTGTTTTTTGGTAACATATTGTAAAATTTAAAATTGTGGTGATTATCTACTACCCTTTATAATAAACTAAGGTTCTTAAAGCTCATTTGAGTTTTCATGATCATTGGGTTACATTCTTTTAGGAGAGAGAGAAATGTATGTAAACAGCCCCTAATTTCTGAAATCAGGGGTAATGAATGTGTGGAATTAGTTAATAATATAAGTAGAGGCAATTTGGGAATGTGTTGCTAACAGTAATGATGAGGTGAGAGGGGAATAAAAGGCTTGTAGGGAGTGTGGACCATTTTGAATGCAGTGAAAAAATCACAGCAATAATTTGATCTTAACATTTAAACCAAAGAAAACCAATCAAAATCCAACAGGAATCCTTTTCTTACCTAAAGTATCAATAAATCAAATACCTACTATGAGTCAGTGCATTATGGATGACAACCCAAACTTTGGTGCTCTCTTCCATTGCAGCTCGAATTACAATACACGTTCATTACGTACTTCCAATCCCTTATCTTTCTCTGCCTCCGTAATCAAAAGAAAGGGACTGTTTTCCTTCCTGGAGTAAAAGTCCTTCATTTTCTATTGGTTATAATATGTAACATATTCATACATACTAGCAAAGTGGCAACAGAAACATGATGAAAAATGGAATCACACCCCTTTAACTCAAAAACTATGGTGGTGTTGTGACTTTCTCCTCCATAGAGAAGAGTTTCCTAAATTTGACACATATTCTGTCATCTAAGTGGTAAATATTGCCATATATGACTAAAAGGAAGACAGCATAAGTCACAATTTAGATTTTCATTCTAATGGAGTACAGCATTACATGGGCAAGCATCAGCTTTTATCATGTCATTGATTCAGTTTTTTAAGCATGAATGAGCTGTAAGATTATGTGTGTCCAAATAGTCAAGTACTTACATGACTTTTTCTCATTTCTTTCAGGCCTTTTGTTTTCTTTTGAAGGTTAGATCTTGGGGTGAAGCGACTGAGGACTGAGAAGTTTATGTCAGTGCTTCAGTTTTTTCCTTTTTTTGTGACAGCGCATGGTAGGTTTCAATCTCGGGGCTTTGAAGGTTGTTGATCAAAGGTTTGGCCGCCAACAATTTCATTTTTTCCTTATCATGAGACTTTCTATAATCTTTTTAAAATAAATTTATCATCATAAAGATATTAATTTTATCAATGAATAAGATACTAGTAACATAAGATGCATTTGAAAATGAGTTTCATTGACTGATGCACCGTACTCTCAGAGGTGACATGTCTATTAGCAGAAACAGACCCCCCAGATTACAGACAATGTCTTCCAATTGCAGAAACACATACATTGGTACCACTCTCCTCTCCTTCAGCACAGAACTGAAATCACAACTTTCATCAAATCATCAGAGGCAACAAAAGTAATAATGCTTTTAATGTCCATCAGATGTGTTATGTTATGTGAAAAAGCTTAATTATGTTGGAGCCATTATAGCATTCCAACCCAACTAATATGATTTGATAGTTCTTTTTCTTTGTTGGATCTCCCTCGTTACTCGTGATCTCTCTCCCATCCCAGCCTAGTTTCACCTTCACTTTTTTAGCATGTATATTCACGCACTTCAATTTCGTTCTCCCCCCCCCTGCAAAACTGAAGCACAAACAGATCAGAACTATTTGGTGACATAAGCATTGAAAATTTAAGTGGAATTCTCAACAACAATTAAGATTAAAAATTAGATTTTTATTTATATGTAAGGTGATTATCTAATGCTTTCTATGTTTACTTTGAGGGGTGTTGATTGTCTTACTCAAGTTCAATTGAAATGCGTAATCAATTATTAAGTTTGGTAATAAAGGTGACACGCTTTTAAGAAAATATTAGTTAATTTAAATTCTATATAGGTAATTATTACAATAGTCTCCTAATCGAAACAGAATTTGAAACACTGATTTCACAATGGATGATCGATGAGAAAGAGTTAAAGTATCAGGGAAACTATTTTTAAAACATAAAAGGATAACATATAAATTATATGTTCAAAAGAAAAGGTTTTTTAGTCACATTTTCTAATACTAATCTTGCTTAAGTGCAAATTTGATGTGGAGATCCAATGTAATAGAATGATAAAGTCTAAGTTGCCGGTGTGTCACATAAAGGTATCTCGGTAAGAATTACTTTTGAAGTTTAACTTCATTGAATAAATCTACTTTTGCTTTGAAGGTTGTTGATGAAGTAGGGAATACCTCAAAACAAGATACCCTTGTTTGCTTCTATTCAAAAATGATGATTTATATGAAAAGTTGCGACGGTCACATGTACATTCTTATTTAAGGGAAACCTTGATCATTTAAGGAAAGTCAGACACGTTTGAAATTACAAAATTATTCTCATATATATAAACAATACAATATATGAATTTATTCTCTTTGCAAATGTACTGATAATCTTTCAAGGTGTATTGGTTTTATTTGAATAAACAGCACCAAAACCATGTTATATAACATAATCAAGTATAATCTATATTTTTTAATAATCATTCATATTTTATTAATATATATTCTTGTAGTGCTATAAAATAAATTAATAAAATAGCCATTAAAATTTAATTTAAACTAACATAAGTGTTTGGAAGTGAAAACTAAATTTAAAATTTTGTTGGAGTTTAAATTTATAAGATGATATATTTTATCTAATGGGTCTTATACGAGACTTACAGATACTAAAGAGAAATTGAATCTTAAGATTTGAACTTAGTTTTAGCTTTGAGTGGGATAAAATATTTTAAAGTTAAAATAAATAAATAAATAAATAAATAAATATATATATATATATATATATATATATATATATATATATATATATATATATATATATATATATATATCT
>Ga0099825_1006322_pt1 | contig 14869 bp, 7 predicted proteins | sample SiratroredBW_FD_76838 | JGI IMG/M metagenome (GOLD analysis project Ga0099825, IMG submission 76838) | Root nodule microbial communities of legume samples collected from California, USA - Siratro red BW | ecosystem: Host-associated > Plants > Roots > Nodule | place: USA: California | collected... | reverse complement strand
ATATATATATATATATATATATATAATATATATAATATATATATATATATATATATATATATATATATATATATATATATATATATATATACATCTACAAATTACTTATAACTCTAAGAAAATATATTGTCTATTCTTTTTTAATATGCTCTATTGTTTGGCTATCCAACGAATCTTGGTCTTGAAAAAGTTGAAATACAGATACAAAAAGTGTTGTTAATCATCGTTATGTGAAACTTAAAAAATCATTTTATGTACAATTTAAACATGCTCATACCTGCTCCCAAGAGTCAGTGATACAAACTCTGGCAATGGTTTTCATCCAATGCATCACATAGTATCCACATTCCCACCTACCTTGTTGCTTATTGCACTTTCATTAAAGATAAATCATGAAATAAGTCGAAAACTAATTTTAATAAATTTAATTTTGAATTAAATACCTTAGGATATATCCAACAAAAGTTATGGGATGTGGATGTAGATCTTCGCCAAGAACATTACAAACAATAATTGCACTAAAATCCAAAAAAATTAGTCACTTGCATATTATACAAACAAGAGTGATGTATTATTTAAATTTAATTAAATCATACCCTTGTACTACTTGTTTCATGTTTGAACTTGACTTTCGATGCAGTGGATAGAACCAAACCATTATGTTATCCGCCGGAGAAACAAACATGAGTTGCCAATGGGACCTAAATAGTCAATCCATTACTCTCATATTCTTTAAATTACTTAAGAAATATACATATGTGAAACTTACGAATGAACAACTAGGGCAAAGTAAATCTTCTTTCTCGATTCTTTAATTCATCTTTGTACATGTTTGGCAGTCCGTTTTTTCATTTCCAGATTTTTGTATACTTTGTGGCTCAAGGAATCCCTAAATACCAAGATTCCTTGTGCTATAAACTATTGCATTAATATCAATATTAGTAAAAGTGGTTGATAAAACATATTTTATCAAAATAACATGTAAAAGGGTATGCGTACATCATCCATAACTGAATGTTTATCATCTAGTTTTCGTAGATGATTTCAAGCACATCTTGCATGGATATGTACAAGGTTACACCATTATTGTCCACCCCAAAGATGGTTTCATCCCAACGAATTAAACAAGGTGACCCAAATAACTCGGTGAAGATCCTAGCCAACTCCTGAAGTGGATTGACGTCTGTCTAGAATGGCTGAGGCCTAGGACTTAAACCACCAAGAATTGGTGATTTCTCTTTTGTTCCACCATCTTGTAACACGAAAACAAAATGTATCAATTGAAATAACATTAAGTGTCAAATCATCACAATATACCTGAGGCCTTCTAGAAATGGCCTGTAGGAGATGTGTAGGCCACACAATAAATGTACCAAGTGCCTCTTCCACAAATCTAACCTTTGATGTAGTCATTGGCACCTCGGCATCTACTTGTCTAATGTCTTTGAAAACCACTCTAGCAAAATTTTCTCTAAGTCGCACCGTATGGATCGTCGAAGATGTGGCTTACACTCTCCTAATTGCTACTAGTTGAGGAGGACAATTGCTACTAGTTGAGGAGGATCTCCAACAAATAGCTTACACCGATATGACGTATCGGTGTTTGTGTCCTCCTCCTCGTCCTCAACAGCACAACTCCCCTTTGTGTTGGCTTTCCCGAGTATAGGTAGTACTACACGTTCATGTAGAGGAGTGTGTTGTTGTGAGATGCCAATGGATTCCAGCTAGTGTTAGAATACTCGTCTTAATTCATTTCTTAATTTATCTCTTAACTCATCTCTCAATTGATATCTTAATTCATCTTTCAATTGATCGCTAAATTGATCCCTTAATTCATCTTTCTTTACAAGACGAGATGAGATGAGCTACACTGTTTGATAAACTACAGTGGATTGGAAAATGTACTGCAAACAAAATATATATTTTGAGTGAATTTTTTTATGTGAGCACCTTAATATGTTAAAAGCGTATTTTTAAAAAGGAACATCTAAATTTTTAATACAGAAAAAATGAAAAATCATAAAAGCTAGGATATTAGGTGCTGGAAAACAAAATTCTCTATTTCCATGTTGCTCTAGGTTTTAAGTATGTTTAATTTTTCCAGTGCTTATTTTGATGCAACTTAATGACGAGCATTTCATATGTGATGTTGAGGATTTGAGAAAAATATTTCATAAAAAATACATTGTAGAAAAAGTTTAATAAAGAAAATAGTCACTGTTGCCAATTATTCTAGAATTTTGTTTTCATTTTTTAATCTACTCTAAAACCGTTCCTAAGTTTCCTTATTGTGTGCCTAATTTTCTTGCTAGTTTTAATTTCTAGTTGTGTCCTTTAAAATGCTATTTAAGTTGTGTCAAATATAAAACCCTTTTGAATTTAGCAATTTTAGACTGAGCTTTTCTTGATTTTACATTTCTTGACCTCTCAAGATGGAAGAATTCCTTGGCTTGTGAATTTGTGTGAATGTTTATCTAAAAAATATGATAAGTTGTTACATGGTTAGTGTTCAGTTCGTGCGAATGTTTATCTAACAATTAAATATATCAAATAATTACATGGTTACCGTTCAGTTTCAAACAAATTATGATAAGTTGTTTCTTATGAAAATGGTCAACTTGGGCACAATTAGTCAGTACATGATATGTGCTTGTAACTCTTCCTTTGCTAATAAATTGAAGTAATAGCCCTAAGACTTTTCCAATTGGTGGAAACAAGGTGCTTACACTAGATCACATAGTGTAGGCTCGTCATTAACATGTCTTATTGATTAAATACAGTCTTGTTTCCATTTAAATATCTAGAAAAAAAGGTTAAAGAGTCTTTAGCCAGGTAGCCTTTAGCTATTGAGCCTCCTGGTTGTGCCTTGTTACACATATAAGACTTCAAATTTCCTATGTATGTCTCCATGGGATACATCCATCTACACTGGATAGATCCTCCAATCTTGGCATCTTCCACTAAATACATAATCAAATGAACCATGATCATAAAAAATGCAAGAGAAAATAACACCTTTATGTGACATAGTGCAAGAACAACTCTATTTTGTAGTTGCTTCAGTTCATCCACTTTTAAAACTTTATTGCACAAATATCTTAAAAATGAACACAAATCAATCAAAACAAAAAACACTTCCTTAGGGAGTGTTTCTCTCATTATTGTAGGCAGAAGTTATTCTATCAAAATGTGTAAATCATGACTTTTCACTCCTTCAAGCTTACATTGTTTGACATCTAACACATCTACTAATGTTACTCGAGTAGGCATTAGGAAAAATGATGTTCTTTAATGTTTTCATAAATATATGCTTACTTTATTTTTTGTCAATGTAGATAGAAGATATCTATTGTTTTCATTAGGCCAAAGATAAAATCTAACACCCCAATCTTTGAAGTCCCTTCATGCCTTTATAGGCCAAGTACTATGACTTGTACCTAAATCAACAAATGGATTGAACGCATTAATAGCCAAACCATGTCTGACATATCGATGGTCTAAAGCAAATTAAGGATTCATTAGATCAAAGTTCTTCCATGCTTCAAAATCCCTTGGTTGTTTTAGTATGCCGTTATGTGTAGTTCCTGATGCATGTCATTACATAAACTCAACTATTTTAAAAGACATAAACATTCTTTGTTAAAATGGTTTCAGTGGAGAATACCTTAAAACTTTAGCAAGAACTTTCCTTTTGTTTTTTAGTAGTATTAACAATAGTTTTGCTCTTCCCTCTTTTCTTCCATCTAGATTGATTGCATTTGTTATAAAATTTTCTAGTGTATTCTTCATTACAATCATTTGGACAAGCATCAATTTTGATGTGATGAAGATAAGACTTATTAATGATTTTCTTAAGTTCATAAATGAACGTGGGATTTCTACTAATAACTCCAATGTTTTTGACATCGCCTTGTCAATCATTCTACATAAACATTTGATATGGTGCAATTTGAACAAGAAAAAAGTTTAAAATATGTCACATTCTTTGTATCCATCGTGTATAAAATACCCAGTGATTTCATGAGACATCGTTTGGCTTGATTCAGGATACATACCCTCCTCATCCTCCACGTTCTCATTATAGACAAAATTTCCAAATGTGTCATCAACCATGGCACATATGGGATCATTAGCAAAAGCTCTATCCTCACTCAATTGGAAATTTGGAGGTGTTTCAATCATAATTGTCTCGTGTTGTAGAACCCAAAATGTAGACCCTTTTGGAAAAGGATGAAAAATCAAGTGCTCATATACTGCTTCTCGAGTTTGCCACTTGTTAAGATTGCATTTCGAAAATTTATCCATCCATATACTTATTGCGTTCCGAACACTTATTGCGTTTCGAACATGGACAAATTAATCCCTCCATATACTTGTGAGTATTTTGAGGCAAGTGAATATCCATTAAAGGTGAGGTCCATTTATGTGATGAAAAATAAATTTATTAAATCCTACATAATGGATAAATAAAAGCAAAGTGTACATATATTTTGGGAACAATGACAATGTTGTTTAACTTAAACTGCAAATGGTGCAATTAAAATCCAATGGCTGGATAATGTTTAATTGAACCACGACACGACTTGGAGAAATAAAGGGATGCATATCTCATTAATTTCACAAAAAGTTTCATACATATTCTTTTCTTATCTAAAAAGCTTATTTTCTACTGTATTCAAAGGAAATGCAAGCCTCGAACAACGTTGATCTAACATTTATTTATGCCTAAAGCAAACTTAAAGATAGAACTTTTTTAGCCTAGAAAAATACCATTAAAATGATTATATTTTATTTAACAATTTTCTTAATGATTATATGTTCTTAAGAAAATGGTATCAGAAAAGTGAGATGTAGACTTTGTCTAAATATGAGAGTCGACTTTGGCCAATGTCTAAACCAATATTTATGGCAAATATGAGACTAGACTATTTATACACAACAACGATAATCATCTTTATAATTACTTTTTTTCTCTAATTTTTGTCAACACCACCACATTACTACTATTGAAAACCATAATCATCTTCAACTACTTTTTTAACTTAAAAAAAATTAAAATACCCTTTACAAAAAAAACCAAAAATTACCAACGAGACAAATTTATTGGAAACATCCAAAATCCATCGGTAAATTGATTGTATATAACTTTATCGACGGATTTCTAAGTCCGTCGATAATTACCGGCGAATTTCTAAGTCTATCGATAATTACCGATTGATTTCTAAGTCCGTCAGTAATTATCGACGAATTTAGGATAAATCTGTTGATAAATTTAGCGACAGAGGATATCCGTCGATAATGATATTTTACCGATGGATAAAGTTCTGTCGATAAAATTATGTCGGTAATTTAACTTTTTCTTGTAGTGACCCTCTAATTAAATGTTTTAGCTTTATAAAAATATGACATCCCATATCAAATGCTCTCATTCTCTACAATCCCTCTCCAACTTTTACTAGAAGTTAATTACATTTATTGTTGTTCTACACATTCTTTATGTGGATAACTAGATAGAAGAACTCAGTAAGACTATCCCGGGCCACAACAACATCACCATTTTATAGTTATTACCAAAAGAAAGGTAAAAACTTCCTCCACCTCATCAATAATGACTTGCACCCCATGACTACTGTGAAAAGACATCACTGCTGTGAAAAGATGTCGTAGATGAAGTTACCCTTCTGCCTTTGAATAGAAACAGGAATGGTTTAGGAGGATCCGCCATTGTTGTTTTGGAAAACGGCAGCGAGTGTGAAGCAGTAGCAGATGGTGAACGTCGAGGGTCATGGTTGGACGACTGTGAGGGTTGTTCTTTGCTATTTTCGTTTGTGCAATTCATTTGTGTTTTTTCTCTTTAGTTTGAAGATTTGTGAGAGATGAGATTGTTTTGGTTTAGGGATTTAGTGTGGATCTGTTTACAAGAAGATTATAGGTGAATTGGACGGTGGTGGTGTGCTACAGAACGTTAGCACGATTAAGCTCCGTCGACGACACTTGTGATTTTTTTTATTTTGCATTTTGGAAACTTCATTTCGTAAAAATACGGAAAGGGGGTTTCGTAACACAATGTGCGGGGGTGCAAAAATTTTCATTACGTAATGCGCAATCTGTAATACAATTATGGAAAGTGCATTCTGAAACTGTATTCCAGAATATAATTTTTGTATTACGAAATGCTTTTTATGGAATACAAAATTTGTATTCCGAAATTTCCTTTCCGTAACTCATTCCACACCTTCCCATTTCTATTACAGAATTACAATTCCATAAGCCCTTTTCGAAACTCAATTTTCGAAAGCACTCACCCTCCATATTTGCAAGATCCAAGTAGAAAATCAGTAAACCATTTACCTACACCACCTATGTTATCTTGACAATGTCACCAACACTTCAACTATGCTTTATCGGAATAAAATAGCCACCACAAAAGTTGGAACGCATCCCCAAATCCACCACCACCGAAAGTTTTGCTCTACACTTTTTTTTCAAATATAGAAGATGAGAGTAAATTTAGAATTTGGAAAATTTGATGGGGTGCAGGCCACTGTTGATCGGGTGCAAGAAGTTTTTGCCAGAAAGAAAATGACCTTTGACCCTATCAATTTTAGTGTCGCATAATAACTTATCTATAAGAACTTTGTGTGTGATGTGTACCATACACAACATAGTGTTGTTATCAATAATATTAATTATTTAGATTTTAACACTATTACTATTTTGCATGGTTAAATTGATGACGAACCTGCACAGTTAATGAGATATGTAGTGTTGACATATAATTTGTATAGTTCATGAATTTTTTTATATGCAGGTCTGACATAGATCCTTATAAATATCCTTACTGTAATAGTATCTTAGATTTATGAGCATCACTTTATTTTATTTTAAAACAAAAGTTAGTTTCATTAATATTTAGGCCAAGGCATTCGTTTTACTGTATTATTTAATTTTTAATGAGATCGATTTATATTACAGCAAAAAAATTAAATGATTTTACAGTATTCCAAAATAAATAAGTTTTCTTATTTTCACTTTATTTTTCTTCAACATTTAAGAAAGAAAAATATGAAACAGAATTTATTGTGTTCACTATTATTCTACGTAAAAGAAAAAAAAAAGTAAATTCCTTTGTAACTGTTATGCATATTTTTATTTTTTTAAAAGAAGTCAAAACTAGATAGTGGAGAGTTAATTTTCGAGTTGTCAGCAATTCCCAAGGCAAATAAAAGGCAAGGCAACAAAATATGATGAACAAAAGGGGAAAAAAGAAGATAAGATTAATCCCAGACAGTGAAAGCATTCCATAAAACTCCCAATTACAAAACTTAACATAAACACGAGTAGAAAGATTATACTCACAAATTCTTGACTTTTTTTAAATTCATTTAAAATAATTTAATGTTTTACACCATTGTAATTACCACTTACTTCATACACTCTCGCAAGTTTCCTAACCAAAAATCACAAAATCAATTTAAAGCCTGTCACTTCAAGCCCCTAGTGATGCAAATCCATCCAAGACTAGAGACTTGATCAAGAGCTTACTAGGAGTGAACTTATTTGAATCTGTTTGGACCTAATTAGTTTCTTGGATCCAAGTTCAATCTTGAAGGGATCACTCGAGTTGTTGAAGCATCAAGAATCCAAAACCTATATTTGTAAAAATTGTATAGAGTAGTTTAAGAATTTGTTTTGGACAAAGTAGAATAGGAATTTGGACCTTGTATTTAGATCATACATAGATTAAGGTTTGTAGGAAGTCCACTTAAGAAGCTTGGGTACAAAACTAGGGTGAATAACCTAGCTTGGGTGCCAAGCTACGGTTAAGCTAGGGTATGGAACGTTCATTACACATGTGCCACATGGCAACCTCTCATTTCAGAGGATTTTGTGTCTTGTGCTCCAAGTTAAGGTTAGCAGAAACATCTACCACAAGCTAAGGCTTTTAGAATGTTTCTCTTAAAAATTGGAGACCTAAGACTCTTATAAATATGAGTGTTCAAGCTTGGAATTTCAACTTTGAATTGATTAGTGTTATATTGTCCAAATTGGAAAGTTTCTACTTGTCTCAAAGTTCTCTCTAGAGTAGTCTCTTTTGTAGACCACTTCTAGATTACTCCTAGTGTGTTAGCCTAACATCACCTAGACTCAAACACATAATTTCATCTCCAAACTGTGACCATATCTACACTTTCTTCATGCTTCTGCAACACTCCTTCACATCCATACAAAGAAAATCCAAGCAAATTCAAAATTAAAAGAACTATGCATGGCACAAGGTGTAGCTCCATCATTTAGTATATCATGAGCTTACATTCTTCAAGAGATAACTTCTTCTCCTGTTCTTAAATAATTCTGTATTTTTCATAATATGTTTTACATGTGTTGTTGTAATTTGCACCAAATATATGTTCATACATGTCTTGTTCCATGGTTCAAATTAATTTATCGTACTTGAACCATCACTTGTTATGCTTTAGGTATTATACATGGGTGGAAGATGGGTTTCATCTGCTCCTAATCTATTATCACTTGCTCCACCTTTTCTTCAAGTGTCCGCTCCTTGGCATGCTTTTCCATAAGTTCAACATTTAACTTTTGAATAGTCTCACACATTTCTTCTATTTTATGGATTACTAAAGGTTGATTTGTAGTAAAGTCAACACTCTTGGAAGAAGTAAACCTTTTGTTCAATACACCAAGCCCATACACATTTCCTTTTTTATTTCTACCTCCAACAATATTAAAGTTATTTCATTGTCATCAATGGAGGCAACAAGAGATTTTTGGGAAGATGAGTCTTCACCCATTAGATGTTGTTGGGCTTCTTTTTGGCGCTTTTTATATTTCTCCTGAAAATTAAGTCAAATGTCATTATTGTGAAGAAGACATATAATAAACATTAAACTATAAGCATACTGCAAGCTCATGGGTCTTATCATTGACCCATTGTCTAGTCTTTAATTTTTTTGTTTTCTCTACAATCTTCCAAGCAGTTGGTTGTCGTTAAAGCTCCTTAATCTACATAAATTTAATGAAAATAGGATTAAATGTCTAAGTTCAATATATCATATTTAAATTAAATATATAAAAACATAACAAAAATAAGATTACCATTTTGTCAAAGTGAGCGGCAGTAAATATTGAACCACCATAGTAGGCCGAGGCTCCATTCTCAACAGTCCTTTATCAAACCATACCCTGCACCAGAAAATGTAGATCCTATACAATTTAATAAATATCACAATAAAATAGAGATCCAGGTCACAGGGTCAATACACCAATCAGAGTAAGAAAATATAGCATTTTGTATTTTGCTTTACTACTACCTAAGATTTCACTTGAATAGTAGAAAATAACTCTTGACTATCAAACACCTTATTATTGAAAATTATATTGTTTCTATGTTTCCAACTATGCCAAACAATAATCATCGAAACAGTCTTGCCCACTGAAATACCTTTTCTATTGATCCTACACAACTGAAATCCTAAAAAATGGTCCATAGGCATATAATGATCTACAAAGTTCATCCCAAACCAATTATCACACAGTTTTGTCTCACACAAATGATAATGCAGTATGAAATTTCAAATTTGCAGTTTACAATTTAATTTAATTTCATCACTTAAATTAAGAGTAGAATATTACAAAATTATATATAATTAAGAAAATATATACCTCCAAATGAAACAACAAGAGCAACAACACTAAGAGTAGTTATACCAGCATTACAACCAATAAAGCCACTTGCTCCAATTATAGGATACTAAACAATGACACAATAATCTTTCTCGTACCTACAAATAAAAGATCATAAAATTTATTTGTTTGAAAATCAATGAAGTGCGAATACTTACATCATGTTACACAATTTTTTTATGACCAATTATGAACAAAATTGAACAGGGGTAATAAGGTTACCCCAACCTATATACATGCAAGTCAAAACGTAAAAAATAGCAGAGTCATACCAAATGTAAAATGTATACACCCTACTATATACAAAAAGGGACCCCGTAACCCAAACACAAAAAGTCATCAATCATGAAGAAGGTAAAAAGTTTGCAATTACATGGGGAATAACAGAACTGAGAACAGAGACACATGTACTACGTATACATCAAAAAGATCCAAAAATTAATGCTATAGCATCTTAGTTCCTTCCACCACGATTTTTAGCTCACAGATAAAGGATGCTGTCAAACCATACCCTGCACCGGAAAATGTAGATCCTATACAAGTTCGATGAATATCACAATAACATAGAGATGCGGGTCATAGGGTCAATACACCAATCAGAGTAAGAAAATGTAGCATTTTTTATTTCACTTGAATAGTAGAAAATAACTCCCGACTATCAAACACCTTATTATTGAAAATAATATCATTTCAATGTTTCCAAATATGCCAAACAATAATCTTCCAAACAATATTGTCCACTGAAACACCTTCCAAAAATAATATTAACAAACATTGAAATATTTTTGTTAACATTCGAATCAATAGAAACCCTCACAACCATAAACAACACAAGAACACCTCATTTTTCAAAACCCACCACAGGGCCCCAAAATTACATAATTAATTACACAAAAATTTGAACCACGAATAAGAAATATGGACCAAAATGAGAACCATTAAATAATAATTCTAAATTTTTTTTTGTAAACAGATAATTAAAAAATAGAAATTACCTCAACCATGAACCAAAACCCTAAACCCTACCATAGTTGATGACAATAAGGATGGAGGTTGTGGCTACGAAGATTTATGAGGAAGCTTCTGGATAGCTACAAAGGATGGGAGACCAAAAGATTGGAAGCACAAATTTAGGAGGAAGAACTTTTGCAATTTGGAAAGGGAGGGCCTTGGAATTTCAAATGATTGAACTTCTAAAGTTCTTCTCATCCTCTAATAAGTGGTTAAGGTCACTTACTTAGGGTTTTACAAATTCTTAATATTTTTTATTTTATCCTTAAATTTAGACAAAGAATTACTTTTTGAAAGACCAGACTTTTTTAAAATATTTTAATTTAATATAATATATAACTCTTGTAACTAATTTAATATAATATATAACTCTTGTAACTAATTTAATATTATATATAACTCTTTTAACTAATTTAATATAATCATAGTTGTATTAATTATTTTTCATTTTTCTTTAAATTTATGGTTCAAAAATAACTTAAAAAACAATAAAAAAATACTTTTTAAAATAAATCAAACATAAACTTTAAAGTGTTAATATAATTTATCACTCTTTTACCTAATTTAATATAATATTTATTTGTTGTATTAATTATTACTTTTACTTTTATTTAAAATTGTTGTTGAAAAATAACTTATAAAATAAAATTACTTTTGGAAAGAACTGGATGTCAAATTTTTCTAAAAAATCTTTTAATTTAAAAATTAATTCCCAAAATTTATATCAACAAATATATTACATTTTAGTTTAGAATTCAATTTTACTTTGATTAAATGAATTAAATATCACTTCTAAAGTTGTAATATAATATATCACTTTTTTATCCTATTGTTGTATTAATTATTTCTTAATCTTTGTTTAAAATTATTGTTAAAAAATTAATTAAAAACTATATATTTATAAAATAACTTGAAAAATAGTTTTATATTAAGATACTAAGAACTAAAAAAATACATTCCATGATAAAATCAATAAATATAAAAAAGTCACACTCATTTTTTTTTCTTTTTAACTTAGCTTAATTAAATTGTTTCAATTAACAAAGTAAAAGAAAAAAAATGGATCCAAACCCCAATATAATTTTTTTTCTTGAACCTTATTATATTTGTTCTTTGAATTTATTTTGTTGAATGGAAATGATACATGCTTACAATCGTTAGATGAAAAGAATACAGTAGTTACTATGGATTATAGACTTTGATGTGTTCTCATTCATTTAATAAGCAATGGAGAAATTTGAAGAATGGATTGTTGTAGATGACATAAATTGTCTCGTGGTGAGTGTCCAATGGGCCAAATCACAATTCAATCATGGGGCTTGGGTTCATATGCTCTTAAGTAAAAAAAGTTGCACCCTAACTACAATTATAGCTTTTGATCTAGTAGTAAGCGCTCGATCCAACATGGATCTCCACTTAAAAACTTTTATTTGGATAAGATTTATATTGCATGTAGTTTAAAAGTAGAAAATGAATAAGGTTCGAATAATATATAGTTTAAAAGTGATAAGATTTGTACTAACATCAATAGTAGTCTATGATGCTTAGGTAAGTATAGACATACAGTAGATTTACGGAAAGAACAACCCATTTATTTATTAAAAAAATGTACATTATATCATACATGAACTTTTTGGGCTTTAGCCGATTTGAGTCTAAAATGATTAATGAAAAGAAAAATTTAACATGTTCAACTATACCATTCACTAATATCTAAACATCAAGTAGACATAGATAATGATAAGTCTAAAAGAAGTCAACAACATTACAATTTGTGATATTGAATGAAGTTTTATAGCTTCTATATTATTATTTTTATTAATGGTATTTATTTTAATTAATATAAATAATATTTAAAATAATCATTTATCGACCACATAAATTAGTGGCTATTTCGATCATTACTAGCGATCACGATAAATCGGTTGCTAAATTTGATCGCTAATTTGAAAATAATTTTTACTGATATTTTAGCGACAAAAATCAAATCAGTCGCTAAAATAAATTCACATTCAGTTGTTGTTTATGTCTATATTTACCTACCACTGTATTATGGTTGCTAATATTTTGCTGACATTTAACGACGAATTTTATTTCAATCGTTAAAATAATTTATATTTCGATGATTATTTCGATTGTTATTCTGTAACCACCACATTTTTGTCGCTAAAATAGATAACTAAATTTTTTTTATCTATTTAGCGACCAAAATCAACTCAATGGCTAAAACGAATTTGTGTTGGGTGACTATTTTGATCGCTATTTACTAACCAATAAATTTTGGTCACTAAATACGATAGTTAAAATATTTTGTTTAGTAGTTAATGACTAAATTGTATTTTGGTCGTTATTTTGGTGATAATTAGCGACTACATTATTTCGGTCGTTAATATTAGTCACTAATTGTGTCTATCAGTTTTCGGTGACTAAAATCGATGGCTAAATCATTTTTTTTTCTTGTAGTGACAAAAAAGATCTAAGAGCAAGCATAGTGTAGGATCAAGTAAAAGAGAAAAGCATAGATAGGACCCCCACTCAGAGTGAAGATGTATATTGTAATCATCATAATTTAGACTACTACCAACAGCTAGCCTCCTATGCTTCATAGGCCTAGGCACTCTAGTCATCACAAGGAGACTAAGGTTAAACTTTCACCATTCTACAAAAAGAAAAATGTAAAAGATTATCTAGATTGGGATATGAAGGTTGAACAAATATTTGAGTGTTACCAAGTGGACCAAAAGAGACGAGTATCCCAGATTACTTGATATGAATTGTTTTGGGTGTTTAGCATCTAGATCAACTTTTGAAGAGATGAAGAACACAAACCACCAAATGGAGGAAGAAGCCCATGTTAGTATCAATGGATGAAAGGTCACTGTAATGTAAAGCAATAAGTAAAAATGTAAAATGAAATCAAAAATGGAGTAAGGAAGAAGATGGTAGAAAGAACACACCACCTATGGAAGAACTTCCATGGATAAGTGTTTGAAGAGTCACCATTTGAGAAAATTTATGAAGATAAGAACTCAAAACAAAGAGAAAGGAGACATCCCAACTTTTAAAGAAAACCTTTTAAGGTAATTTCATTTACTTCACTCTTGATGATTTGTATAAAGTGTGGACTTCTAGTTATAGTGTTTTAATGATGTATAAAGGGTCACACAATTAACAAAAGATGAACAAATTTAATTATGATTAAGAACAACTAATATCCTAGAAGTACATGTGGGGATTTTAAAGAAGCATGAAAGTGTACTAGGCTATTTTGAGTAAGGATGGAAGTTGCACTTACGAGTTATTAGATAAATGAGAGTTGCTTCCCTTCTCTTCTTTTGGCTCAAGTACCTTTCATTTCCAAGAGCTCTACCTATTAAATTCTTTTGATCTCTTCTTCCAAAATTCTGATTTTTCCTTTTGTTTTTATGCCTTCAAATTGCTCCTTTAATTCTTTTTCTTCTTTTCTTCTAACCACACTCCTTGTTTTTATTCCTTGTTGTTCATCCTCTTCTTTCTCCACAAGGACCTCATCCTTACATATATCATCTTCCCCTTCTTAAAGAGAACTCAACCACAAATTTTGAAACCCTATATAACAAAAAGAAAAATCAAAATCACTTAACTTTTGGCTGCTAGCAAATTCTATGATGTACTCCTTAAATTGTGGAATAATTTACATCTCAAAAGTTGACTTGAAGTTCTATTAACCACTTCAATTTGACCACCTATTTGGAGGCGACATATTGAGAAAAGAAGTTAAGTACCAAGTTACCTCGCAAGGTCCTTCAAAAGTGACTAACAAACTTAGAGTCTCTGTCAAATACAATACTCATAGAGAGTCCATGTAATCTAACCACTTCTTTAAAGAATAAATTAGCAATATGACATGCATCATCTACTTTGTGTCATGGTATAAAATGAGTCATCTTTGAAAAGTGATCCACAACCATAAAGAGAGATTCATGCTTATTCATCAATCTAGCCAATCCAAGTATAAAATCCATAGAAATATCTTGCCAAGGAATATCAGGAACGAGAAGAGATGTTAGCACCAGTGGGCTGCTATGATGATTTGATGAAGCCAACCAAGTGAAGAAGTTCAAGACCTTATGAGCATATGTGGAATGCATGAAGATTTCATGAAGATTGAAGACTT
>Ga0099825_1006321_pt1 | contig 14873 bp, 11 predicted proteins | sample SiratroredBW_FD_76838 | JGI IMG/M metagenome (GOLD analysis project Ga0099825, IMG submission 76838) | Root nodule microbial communities of legume samples collected from California, USA - Siratro red BW | ecosystem: Host-associated > Plants > Roots > Nodule | place: USA: California | collected... | reverse complement strand
TCTCTTTCTTCTCTAGAAATCTTTTTATCTGAACAAAATTTTTCCCGAAGATAAACAAACCAAGGACAAAGCTTTTTACATCAGCATCACTCCACGAGTTATTAAAATTATATCTCCACCCTTCATGTCCAGTATCCTCCACTTCACTATGTACGACGCCTAAAAGTTTAAGCCGTTCTGATTCTGTTATCACGGAAGGAATTTCCGCCTGGTATTCATGACCAATTCGGGGGCTCGACTTTGGGACTCCAATTATGTAGTTTATATCATCACGAAAATAGGGAGGAATTAGCTTCCTTTTAGATGCGCACTCCATAATATTGTGAGAAGAGAGAAATAGATGTGGAATAAGAGAGAAGAGGGAAGAAAAACAAATATAAAGAGAGTGTAAATGATACAAACAAACCAAGAACATTTATTGTAATTATAAAACTAATTAACCTGAGTATCTTTATAGAAAATATTTAAAACAAGTCATATTTTAGATATTTTTTTAAATAATAAAGATTTGGATTGCCATAATAAAAGATAATATTTTTTAAAATAATTTTAAGTGATTTTAAACAATTAGTTTTAAAAATAATAAGTTATCATTATTTATAAGTACATCCACTTATCATTAGTTTCTGAAATTAAAAAAAAATACATAGATTTCTATATTTATTTAATTATTTAAGTTTTCAAATTTAACTATTTATTGATATTTTTATCTTTGAACAACTATTAATATCACCACTTAATTAACATGGTTTTCACATTTTTAAACAAAAATAATTAATGGATTGCACAAGTTATTATTTGAAATTCAAAAATTTATAATTTATTTCATTATAACAAAAGTATAAAATATCAATAAAAAATTAGCAACAAAATATTTATAATAATTTTCATAATAATGAATATTTATAATAATGTTTATAATAAGCATCATAATAATATTAATAATATTTATAATAACAATACTACTAATAATAATTATAGTAATATTAATATTAATATAATAATATTAATATTTAAAACAAAATATTTTAGATATTTTTTTAAGACAAAATTTGGGTTGACATAATAAAGATAACATTTTTTTAAAATAATTTTAAGTGATTTTAAACTACTAATTTTAAAAATAAATAAGTTATCATTACTTATAAGTACATCGACTTATTATTAGTTTATGAAATTAAAAAAAAAAATACATAGATTTCTAAATTTGTTTAATTATTAAACTTTTTAAATTTAGCCATTTATTAATATTTTTATCTTTGAACAACTATTAATATCACCACTTAATTAACATACTTTTCAAATTTTTAAACAAAAGTAATTAATGAATTGCACTTCTAGAAGCTATTATTTGAAATTCAGAAATTTATTTCATTATAAAAAAATTATGGAATAGTGATAAAAAATTAGAAAAAAAATATTTATAATAATTTTCATAATAAAGAATATTTATAATAATGTTTATAATAATCATAATAATATTAATAATATTTATAATAATAATAATAATAGTATTAATATTAATATAGTAATTGTAATAATAATTATAATAATAATATTATATTAATAATAATAATAATGGTATTATAATAATATTATTATTAACATTATTATTATTTAGAATAATATTTATAATAATAAAATAATAATAAGATTAACAATAATGATATTATAATAATGATATTATAATAATAATTATTATTATAATAATTACAATTATAATAATAAATATAATAATAATCGTAACATTATATACAACTTCTTCTAATCTAATGGTTACGGGTTTAACCATATGAATTTAATTTGAAAAGTTGCATATAGATAAGCATTAGAGAACATGATGCTTGGTTTAACAACATGGGTTTAATTTGAAAAAATATATTTGGTTTCTAAAAATATAAATTACTCTGTAAATTTAATTTTGATTTTTATTAAAATTATATAATTAAATAAATTTTGGTTATCAAATTATTGTAAAAGTTTAATTATACTTTATGTTAAAACTATAAATTTAAATAAATTGTAGCTATGGAACGTGCTTTTTACCGTATGAATAATTTATTGTAACATTACTTCACAGCATTGAAAATACATGTTTGAATTTTCGTTATTATTATTATTATTATATTTTCCTAATAATATTTTTATCTAGTAAAAGTATAACTTTTTTTGGTTGAAAAATATTTTTTAAGGAAGTAATTTATTTTTAAGATGGATAACAAAGACAAAATCAAGTTTTTGAAAAAATACATTATTTTAAATAAATTTGTGTAACATTCTAGAACTTTTTATATTATATTATATATCACACTGAGATCATGAAAACAAAACACGTAACAAAGTTAAATCAATGTTTTAAATTTTCACATCTTTACATATATATTAAAATTATATACATATATTTCTGTAATTTATAAAATTTATTCATATATTCTTGTAAATACATATATATCTTACTCACTAAATATATATCATAAGTGTTTAACTCTTACTTCACTAGACTACATCTCATGTCATTACTCATTGACATCAACATCTTAACACTGAACTGTTAAAAGACAATTGAATTAGACTCAGATACATATATTTGTCATACTATTTTCTCTAAGTTGTCACCACAACAAACTTATATAATAGAAACACATCGACTCATATAACTCTATGACCTACAAGACACAATTATTTTTCATATTAAGTTCTAAGAACTTCCTTTGACTCTCATCAACTGATATTTTCTCCTGTGTGAGTCTAATATTAGTAGACTTTAGATATCTCAAAATTCAATACGGTACCTAAACATCTCAATAGAGTTAGTGTCCTCTCCTTGAAAATAATTATGCTTATAATACATCTATGTCATATCACAACATAATTATCATATATTCTTATTCATATACATTCCAACAAAATTCATATTTCATTCTACAACATACATTATTTACATCATATTTCAATACATCATCATTTACAACATCAATCACATACTAACTCATACATGCACATATCAAATCTATCATTTAAAATAATATATTTCAAGATAAAATAGATATTAATAAATTTCAATTCACCAACCATCACATTATAATAATATGCAAGTGTAATAACTTGATAAATGAAACAATTTAGTGAAATATAATAAATTTTAGTATTTAGAAATTTTTAAATACATGTTATTTAAATTTTAGAAAATATTATCTTCACCACGAGTCTGTCGCTCAACGAATTAAGCGTGTATATATATATTCGCACAACAAAAGGCTTACTTGTCCAAAAAAATTTTAATTGTCCAACAAATAAAATGCTTGGATTTGCATTGAATTGAATGTTATCTAAGGAATAAACCTCTTTGACTTTTAAGTAAATAAATTTCACTTATCAAATAAATGATTGCCTAACAACTTTATATCAAAAACAATCTACAAAATTACGTAAATTATGTCAAATTAGTTCAACAATGTTTCAATTCATTAATTAAAAAGAACTTGTGATATAACATAAATATTTTACTCCAAAAAACTTAACATACAAAGTCATAATCATATGCACTTAACTCTCTCGTATAAAATTAATTAAAAAAATAAAGAGAAATTCACTTAAAACAAAAACTACTTCTAATGAGATATAAATATTTTATTTTTCTATCAAGATTTCTAATGTAGACTTAGATATATAAAGAATGGCTAATTATTTTTAAAAAAGTTAATTAATTTAAATAACAAAATATTTATATTTTATCACTTTAACTTACCATTTTTATCGTAGATTTTTTTATAAGTACATCCAATATTTACATTTTAAATTAATATAGTATAAAGAAATTGTGATGAAATATAATATTGTGGAATTATAATTATTCTTACACAGGTTTAGGAAACCCTCATATGGCGCCTAATTGATCCGAATAGATATGATCCGCACTCTAGAAATGCTCTCGTCCGATGTCTTTACTCTTTTGACTCGATACTTGTCCGTGAAGCACACGCCCAAATCCACCAACTGCTCGCCCAAGCCACAATAGGGAGTGTACCTGCGATTGCACTCCGACGCTCAAGTTAGTGTTCGGCTATCAGAGAAAAGTAGTTTCTTAACTTATTTTACACATACCTTTGACCTTTGTTACTCACTTATTTATAGGATTCGAGTTTGACTTAAGATTCACGTTATATCAACTTTTTGCAGGTTGCCTGGCAGAGATTGCATACACGCTTCAACTAACTCGTTATTCTTTGATGGGGGAGTTGTCGGTTATGGGCGACTAGTGATCACCCTTGTCCAAATAGTACACTTGCCCCCCAAGCTTGAGTAAGATATGCGAGCGAAAAGGTTTGTTAATTGAGGTGGCTACCTTTCGGGTAGCTGCTGAGCGATTTTTATTTGATCCGATACTTATTTCAAAAATCGGATTGACCTCAAGGTTAGAAACGCTTCGCATTCCTTCATGTCCTTTCCTCTTGCTAGAATTGATGACGTGTTACACTTGAGAAACGTGCCCTCGTGATCAAGTGAGAAGATAATCGTGCACTATTCAGATCTCTTGGAAGTAGAGCTTACTCTATAAATAGATACCTTGGGACCACAACATGCCTTGTGCTTTTCAAATTCTCTCCGATATTCTGCAACCTGAGTGTTTCGTAATGGCTAGGTGCAATGCGTTTATTCCAAGAGTTAAAGATGTCGTCCTTATCTGGTTTCTCTTAGTCTACTAGGAGTGTCTCTTCAAGTGTTAGGGCAGAGTCTAGGGTTTCTGAGGGCTCGCCCAACATATCCGAGGAGGTGTCCAGTAGTGGCCAAGATGAGTCCTTTGATCGGCCTAACATGGGCGGCATGCTTCCATTCGAGCTTGCTGAGAACAATTTGCCTCGCCGCCGTGGATATGAATGGGCAAGTTCTCTAGTGACTGATTGATTTTCTAGGTATAGGTGGGTCATCCATGCTGAACACATATGTTGTTGTTGTTGTGCCTATGTTTACCACAGGGAAGACGAGTATAGAGTTGTTTGCTGAGCGTTGTACCCTGATAGATAGCATGTGTCATGGCCAAAAGGGTCATGGCCATGATTTCTTCTATATTCATCCCTGCATGTTCATAGACTCGAACGTTCGTCTTCCTTTCGATGAGTTTACCATGGGCGTTTTGCGCACCTTGAATGTGGCGCTCACACAGTTGCACCCTAACTCTTGGGCGTCACTTCAAGCATTTTTGCTACTTTCCAAGATGTTCTGTCTTCATCCTTCTCCCCACGTTTTCCTATCTTATTATAGTGCTCGTCCAGCTAATCCCGTCAGATGGGTGTCTTTAGTTAGCCAGTCTCACAATGTTCTTTTTACCCCATTTTCTTCCTCTTATAAATATTTCAAAGATTATTTTTTTCAAAATAGTCTTAACTCTTGTCGGTAGGCATCATTTTTTTAATGGGAAAAACCCTAAGTTTCCTTTATACTGGACCCGAGATCCCGTCCACTATCTGTCTTGGCCGAGGTCTCCAACGATTGAGGACGACAAGAAGATGTTTGAAATAATGGACCAACTTCCTCGGAAACTCAATGTCCGATCCATTCTTAAGCTTTATCTTTCTTCTCACCGCTGGGTAGATTTATGTGGTATGTGCACTTTATTCTCCGTCATGGTCTCACTTTTTAACCCTACTGAATGTTTACATTTTATGGCAGACATAATGGCTCAAAGGGGATCAGCCTTCCTTGATCGTCTAAAGAAAATCAAAGAAGTTCGCGAGACGGTTGCTGATGAGGGGTTCGGCCCCGAACACTATCCCCTTCCCTGATCAAGCACCTCCTCCTCTTGAGTCCGAGAAGAGAAAGCGCAAGGACAAGAAAGAGAAGCCTAAGGAGGACAAGAAAGGTAAAGAGAAGAAGGTCTCCTCCTCCTAGCCTTCTTCGAAAAGGTCTTGGTTGAGCACCCCTAAGACAAGCAAAGATGTTATGGAGACCAACAAGGGCTTGATTGACTCCCTGTTTGCCACAGACTTTACTTTTGCAAAGGGCACTAATGTATCCCTTCCCACTGCTGAAAAGAAAGCCTCACAATAGACCTCGTGAACACCTACTTGAAGATGCATAGCTGGACCCTGGCTATGACCAAGGTTATTCGTGTCAATGTGTTAAAAGGTGGTGTGGCCGAATTGGCTAAGATTAAAGAGGAGTTATCGGTCTCCACCAATTTCCTGAAGGAGGCTCGTGATGCCAATGTCGCCTTGGGCGAAGCCTTGAGGACTTCTGAGCTGAATTTGAAGAAGGTTAAGCAAGAAAGGGATGTCCTGAGAGCCTACTCTGAAGGAGTAAAGAAGACGAATGAAAAGATCTTAGCGGATGTCCGTGAGCTTGAGCAATCTCTTTCTGAAGCTACATTGGCTCACGATGATACGGTATCCGAGAACGCGCAGATGAGAATTGAGCTTAACGAGTTAAAAAGACTATGTTATTGATTTACACAGAGTATTTTGGCCAAGTTGTCCGTCAGGCGGTATTCCTTTATGGCGTCCCAAAGTAGAACGAGATGGATCCAGACAAAGACGTCTTCAATGGCCGCCTAGTGCCTATTAAGGAGATTCCCACTGCTGACGAGGATGCTGCACCTAACCAGGGCGAGAATGAGGGTGATTGAGAGGAGAAAGAGGAAGAGGATGGGGATGCTAGTGGAGAGGAATAGATGAATCACTCTTAATGTCATTTTAGGAAAATGTGTTTGTATATTTTTTATACAGTTGCTATAGGCAACATTGTTTTTAATGGTTGGCCTTATGGCTATATTTGGCCGAAACCCCCCATTATTTTTGTAATATGACAAAGATTATCAATGACATTATTCGTTTCACTTTGCATTTCTACTTAAGATTCTAGTAACTTATCTTGTTCTGGTAAGGTCATCTTACCAATGACAGCTAGGTTGGGGTTTGCCGCCCATATGGTTTGCTCTTAATCAATAAATTAAAATGAACATTCCCCTTATTGCCTTCGGAGGGATTTTTTCTTAGCGTGTTTCTGGCTTTTCAGTTTGTTATGCAAACCTCTAAATGATCGTTAGGGTCTCACTATGGAGTGAGATGTCCTCTATTTAAAGGAGGTCCCACTATGGAGTGGAACGACTCCCGGTACCATTTCGGTTAGTCATGCTGAGATGACTGTTGTTGTTTATTAGCGATGTATGCACGAATACAAGTATAATGGTTAGGTTGGAGGATCACAATGGAGTGAAACAGTCCCTTATTTAACACAATTTTGCTCCTGGTGACTGATTTCATTGATAAAATGGTCTTTTCGGGCCTCGTTAAAACTTTGTCGACGAAAACTCTCCTTAGGGACAAAACACCTAATCAAGGAAAGAGTGTCGTTACATTGATTCAACTGAAATAAAACTTAAGATGTGAGGCGTTCCAAGTCCTCGGGATGGGTTGTCCGGACAGGTACTCCAGAAGATAGGCGCCCTTGCCTGCCACTGCTGATATACGAAAAGGTCCCTCCCAGTTGGCCGAGAACTTACCCTCGCTCTTTCGCGCCTCGCTATGCATTCGCCAAACCAAATCTCCTAGGTGGAAGTTTCTTGGTTGGACCTTGGTGTTGTATCTTCTTGTTGCTCGAATTTTACTCGTTTCCTCTCGTATCCTTGCACGATCTCTCAGCTCACTAATGATATCTAGGTTGACAGTCAGGCTTTCGCTATTGAGATTCATATCTTCCATCTGCATTCGTATGGTAGGCTCTCCTATCTCGACTAGTATCATGGCGTCCGTCCCATATGCCATGCTGTAGGGTGTTTCCCTAGTGCTGGTTTGCGGTTTGCATCAGTACACCCATAGTACTTACAGTAACTCCTCCAACCATCTACCCTTAGCAATCCCCAACCTTTTTTTTAACTCATTCAGAATAACTTTGTTGGCAGCCTCTACCTGCCCATTGGTTTGGGGATGTTCTACTGAACTGGTGACATGACGAATCCCAAGTCGCTCATAGAAGGCGATCAGTGTTCGGGCTATGAATTGTTTGCCGTTATCACTAAAAATTGTGTGAGGTATGCCAAACCTGCAAATAATGCTCTTCTAGACGAAGTTTTGCACTTTTCGGACAATGATAGTCGCTAAGGGCTCGACCTCAACCCACTTTGTAAAGTAATCTACTCCCACCAAAAGAAATCGGCATTGACCTTTTTCTGGAGGGGAGGGTCTTATAATGTCCATCCCCAACATAGCAAAGGGCCATTGGGAGGGGAGGGTAATTTGTGCAGCGCCTCTGGTTTACTAAACTCCCAAATTCTTGGCATCTCTCACACTTTTTAAGATATTCAGCCAATTTGTTTGCATGGTCGGCCAATAATATCAGGCCCTAAGCACCCTAGTTAACATGCTTTCTCGCTCCCGAGTAAAGATCGCATACTCCCTCATGGAGCTCTTCCATGATGTATCAGACTTGTGTGTTAGTAACGCACTTTAACAATGGTTTTGAGTATCCCCTCCCATATAGATTTGTGCAATACCATCATAAACCAGGCACTCTTCGCTGTGATCATATGCTCCTCACCCTCCTTACAGCTTCTGGTGAGGAGATAACTGCGTATGAACTCATACCATGGCTCTTCCGAAGTGACTGCACAACAATCGGTCTCGATCATATACTAACACTTGGTACCTCAACATGTTGTTGAACTATAGATCGATGATGACTCCCTTTTTTAGTACTAGCCAATTTGGACAATAAGTCAACCCGAGCATTGTGCTCCCTTTTAATGTGTTCCAGTCTCGCAGATGAGAAACCACCCAATAATGCGTGCACCTTGTGATAGTACTTAAGCAGTATTGAGTCCTTAACCTGAAATTCTTTTATGATGTGACCCACTGTCATTTGTGAATCGCTTCTGCATATGATGTCTGAGGCTCTCATATCATGAGTAAGTTCCAATCCGGCTATCAAAGCTTCGTACTCCGCCTGGTTATTGGAGGTTTTAAAACCGAACCTCAAGGATTGCTCAACCAGGAGGTCTCCCGGTCCCTCAAGCACCACTCCTGCCCTGACACCTTTGGCGTTTGAAGACCCGTCCACATATAATACCCAACTGGGGTGATCTACCATAGGCTCATTTTCCATCTCAGTTATAAAGTCAGCTAATACTTGCGCCTTAATTGGCCCTCTAGGCTCATACTTGATCCAATACTCTGACAGCTCTACAGACCATCCTATCATATGCCCGCCAAATCTGGTTTAGAAAGGATTTGACAATTGGGTAATCGGTTTTGACGACAACCTCATGATTATGGAAATACGCTCTCAACTTCCTTGCTGTCATTCCAAAGGCCAGCACCACCTTTTCGATTGTCTGATACCTCGTTTCTGCGTCTTGTAGCGTCTTGGTAAAAAAGTATATCGGCCTCTGCTCGCCCTGTACTTCCTGAATCAAAACTGAGCTCACAGTTTCCTTAGAGACAAACAAGTATACCAGAATAAGCTGCCCGAGGACCGGCTTCTGAATAACGGGCGAGCTACTCAAGAATTCCTTAAGTTGATCGAAAGCTTGGCACATCGCTCGTCCCAATGAAACCGGGACGCCATCCTCAATAAGCCAAGTATTGGCCTAACCTTCTCAGTCATTTGCGGCATGAATCGCGACAATGCTACTACTCTTCCCATCAGCCACCATTGCACCTCCTTCACATTTCTGGGACTTTGTCGAGGTATGCTTCGATCCCCACATGGGTCAACATAATTCCTAAGAATAAATAATTTAAACAATAATATTTTTATTGACAAATAAATGTATTATTAATAAATAAAATTATGTTATTTTTCATTATTCTTTTATTTAATTCAAAAAATACAACTTTTTACTTTTTTTTACCTTAATTAACTTCTACCTTCCATTACTTCTTCTAAACAAAAATATTAATGGCTTACAATTTGATATCATTGAGTAATGTGCCTAAAAAATTTCTTACAACATTCCTCTACTAAAGGATTGATAAATAATAAGGCGAGGTCAAAAGACCAACCGATTTAAACAAATATTTAAAAATTGTTTTTTTTTAATTAGAATTTTTGGGTTTTTTTTCTCAATCCAGCAGTTTGACTCAGATTGAAAATAAAAAAATGAACCAAATTAATTATTATATTTAAATATAATGTGATATGTTTAAAGTTAAAACTAATAAACATAGAAGTGTATACCAAAAGATTGTTTTAAGTTTGAACTTAATTGTACCATGGTACCTACAAAATTCTAATTTTAAGTTTAACATTCTAATTTTAAAATTTCACAACTGACAATAATTATAAAAAAATTACAAAAAAATATGTACTATTTGAAAATTTTACATCATATAATGTCTAACTTTTTTTTGATGAAAAAAGGTTTAAAATTTTTATTAATAATAAAAATTACAAAGACATTTAATCAAATGACAAAATATTTATTTTGGTTTGGATTTTTATATTAAATTAAAAATATTTTAATTTTTATATTTCATTTAAATAACTTTTTATTGAAAAATCTAACACTTATATTTAATGAAAAATATAACTAAACTATTATCAAGTATGATAAATTGGTGATTAATTATCTGTCTATTATTCATCAGTATTATAGATTGTATATTTAATATTTAAATTAAAATAAAAGAATTGACCAATGAAAAACATGGACACATTTGTAACAGTCTAGATCGTCCACGTGTCAATGACCAGTTGTGGGGAACCTTATATTTTGATCTCAACCCTTATAAGTGAATAATTTTCATTTCCGTCTCTAATTAGCTTTCTCTGTGTCTCTGTCTCTTCTCCTCATCTCAGTCGGGTATGTCTTCTCTCTAACAAGAATTTTCATTGTTATTGCAAGGTTTTCCGCTGTTCTTGCAACATTTCTTTCAGTCACGTGTTTTTTTATTTCCTCTGAATTTTCACTTTTTCTTATAATTCCTGACGGAAAGTTAGGGCTAGTGTTCTATTATTTTTCCATTTATCTTCAGTCACATGCTAGACGCACTTTAGTATTATTGACTTCACTTTTGGTTTCGTATTTGATCGATTCTCGTCGGGAGTGGTTTATTACCAAGTTATTCTGTGGGTATGACTTGTGAGAGAGAGATTAATTGGATATTTGTTTCCATTGCTTCTGTTTCATTAATTTGTCGAGTAAAACAAAAAGTACTGAAAGAAAGCATAATCCTGATGGCCCTATGTGTTTTTCCTATAACTTTGTGTTAACAATCACACTTAGTTTGATTTCAATGAACTTGCTTGGCAGCTCAGGCACATGTGTGGTTATGAAATTATATGATTGTTTAAGTGAGTTTTTCTCAACATTGCTTTGTCCATTATGCATTATGTTTTAGCTGAATTTATTGTGATGTTTACATTCAATGTATGTACATTTACAGGAAATTTGTGAAGTTTGTAATTCAAACTGTTCTCTAGGGTAAAATATGAGTGGGCGGTCAAGTCGCACAATCTATGTTGGCAATCTTCCTGGTGATATTCGCTTAAGAGAAGTTGAGGATCTTTTTTACAAGGTATGTTTATTGACTCAATTAAGATATATTTATGAAATAATGATGATGTATTATTAGTCCCTTTTTTATGATTGAATACCCAGTTACTCACGAGATGAAAACAAGTGGTTCAAAACGGGGAATCAGAGCATGGGGAAATAATTTCTGATCTATCTACAGTACCGAATCTACTTATACACGGTAACTGGGAAATTTGTCAAGAGTTGCAAATAAATACAAACCTATATAATTACAAACAACAAATATGTACTCTTGAAATAAAATGATGTAAACTTTAGGTTTCCATATTTCTTATTGTTTGAGAAAATTTCAGTGACACCACTTGAGATCTTCTCAAATTATACTTCTTGTTTCTTTCACCATTACAGTGGTCTTCCTTATTAGGTGGGTGTAGGTATAATGTTTTAAAACTTAAAAGGGTGCTTGTGTAATGTAAAAGGGTTGACAGTGTAATGATCTTAAAACAAAAGGAATCTTTGTGTAGAATTTTATAGAAATTGGGGTGTCACTATAATTCAATAAAACCTCATGGGGCGTAAGTGTAATTTATTCTTATTGTTTTGTTAGCATTTGGGTATGATATGGTTTGATTAGCAGTATAATTGTGATAGCAAAAGGAAGTAAAGGAACCTTACAGTTCTGTCAATTATCGTGCACTATTTTACCTATTCATTTACTTTCTTATTAATGCCCCCACCACACAATATTCCTTTCCACAAATCTAGTTGTAGACAAAGAGATCCAAAATTATATTTCACTACTTGCTTTCTTTGCTGTCTAATTGCAGTATGGTCCTATTGTTGACATTGATTTGAAGATCCCTCCAAGACCACCAGGCTATGCTTTTGTAGAGGTCTGTATATATTATTTTAAGGTAGCAAAGGAGATTGATCTCATGTTTATTCAGATCCTTTATTCTGTTTATGTATTGAATATTTAATGCAGTTTGAGGATGCTCGTGATGCTGAAGATGCAATTTATTATCGAGATGGTTACAATTTTGATGGGTTTCGGTTGCGAGTTAGTACACTCTCCTTTTGTTCACTAGTGTATTTTTCTCTGGGGGACACACTATCTAATGTTCTTATGATCTTCCGATCACTCTTTGTTTCTGTAGGTTGAACTTGCACATGGTGGACGGGGACATTCATCATCAGTAGAGCGCTATAGTAGCTACAGTGGTAGTAGTGGTAGTCGTGGAGTTTCTAGGCGTTCTGACTATTGTGGTATGTATTGTTTTCTGATATAGTGATCTGAGTTTTCTTAAGCTTGGTATCTTCGTATTGTAGTTTGTTCTATCCTTTCATTTTTACTTTCTATTTGCATATTAAAATCTGATGTTTTTGCATGACCTTTTTTTTTCTGATTGTAGTTCTGGTCACTGGATTACCTCCATCTGCTTCGTGGCAAGACCTCAAAGTATGGCTTGGTTCATATTTTTTGCATGCTGCTGATTGATGACATTTTACATTGAAATCATTGTATTAGTTGAAAATTAATGAACCATAATTTCTTACTTTGAGTTTTGATGATTAGGATCACATGCGTAAAGCTGGTGATGTGTGTTTTTCACAAGTCTTTCGCGAGCGTGGTGGTAAGTGGATTAAGGTCTAGTTTGGAATTTTTGTACTATTGCAAATGAGTAATACTGTGGATTAAAGGAGAATGAGAATGACACTACATGTAGAACAGGGGGAACTTTTGTTTCTTCATATTTCACAATGTTATCCTTGTTAAATCTACAGGCAAGAGTTAGGGTGCTTTAATTTTTAAAGTACAAAGACTATTTTTATTATCTAGGGTCATTAAGAGCCAAGGTTTATATAAGAAGGCTTTAATATTGGGTCCATCAAAAAGTTGATGAGATTGGATGTACAGATGGCACTCCAAAGGGATATATTGATAAGAACCAATCATTTCAGACGAAGCACATGTTTGGTTTCAATAATATGTTAGAGTTTTCATCTGTGTGTTCTCTATCCATCATTTGAATGATAAGAATTTTTTTTATCACAAAAAAAGGTAATCCAAACTTTTAGCAAAATGTTTATCTTGGTAGTTATTGATTAATTTTTTGGTAATGTCAAATGGTGAAATTTATCTAGATGCATGGCTTATTTAGGAAATGGAGACAGGTGTCATTTTGCTGCAGCGCCTTACAATTTCATGCATTCATAGGGTTTTTTAATTAATTTATGTGTTAAAAGTTTCACAGCTTAATTTCTAAACTTTGGTATAATTTGTATGCAGGCATGACTGGGATAGTTGATTATACCAATTATGATGATATGAAATATGCTGTAAGTGTTTTGAAACCTATCATCTAATGGTTATCAGATTGTGTTTTAGCCACGTTTCCATCTTTTTAATTAGTACATTTGTTCTACTTCTTTACCTTTGTATTGCCTTACAGATCAGGAAACTTGATGACTCAGAATTCCGCAATGCCTTTTCTCGATCATACATACGGGTGGGTGGATCTTATATTTGACTGCATTCCACTTTCAATTTTGTATTGCTTTTCTTAATGTATATCTCTGATTGGTCCAGGTGAGAGAATACAATCGCGGTTACTCTAGAAGTCCTAGTCGTGATTCAAGGAGGAGCTATTCTAGAAGTGTCAGCCGTAGCCCTTATGTCTCACGAAGTCGAAGCCGTAGCCCATATATCTCACAAAGTAGAAGCCGCAGCCGAAGTCATAGTTATAGTGACAGGAGCAGAAGGTTCAGTTTGGTTGCATTGAAGTATGAATTGATATGTATTTTTTGGTAGCTTCATGTAATTGACTAAGTGTTAATTTTTGCAGTTTGTCTCCAAAAGCAAAACACCCTCATCGTACAATATCTCTTTCAAGGTCAGTTTTCCTAACGTGTCTGATAGTTTGTGCTGTGATTTAAATTTTGAAATTTTAAAGCTTATTTTTCATGCTTCTACATAATAAGTAAAACTAGAATCTGGTCAACATTAGGCAAATGGTATCACTCGATTACTGTAAATAGGGTGTTTCTGTTGGAGTATGCTTCTATCAGCTTTCCCAATAGGTAGTATCATGTTGGGGTTCATTTAAAAGAACAGCACATTTCACATATATGGTGGATCAAAAATAAACTTGATAATTTTGGGTAAAATTCATTTAGACTAAACCTTTTGTCTTTCCTGTCTGGCATTATTTGCGGCCAACTTGATGATGATTCCAATGATACATTCAAAATGTAGAGGGAGGGCGGGGGGGGGGGGGGGGGGGGGGGGGGGGAAAATTTTTTTTTTTTTTTTTTTTTGTGCGTTCCCCCGGGGGGGAAAAAAAATAAAAAAGGATCCTCTCTCCTCCGGGGGGTTTTTTTTTTTTTTTCGCCCCACACCGGA
>Ga0099825_1006320_pt1 | contig 14874 bp, 10 predicted proteins | sample SiratroredBW_FD_76838 | JGI IMG/M metagenome (GOLD analysis project Ga0099825, IMG submission 76838) | Root nodule microbial communities of legume samples collected from California, USA - Siratro red BW | ecosystem: Host-associated > Plants > Roots > Nodule | place: USA: California | collected... | reverse complement strand
ATTGTTAACACACCACGTCGGTTACAAAGCCCAGAACCGACGTGGTGTGTGCCCTAATTTCAACTTTTTTCCCCAATTTTTCCCAATTTGTCATACAACATGTACCACATCGGTTATGAGCCCGTAGTCGACGTAGTGGACAACAATCCCAGTCGGTGGTGGCCTCTTAACCGACGTGGGATTCACGCGCCTCTTGAAACTTTTAAAAATTTGAATTTTTCTTTTTTATAGATAGGTCAATGACGGTTATTTGTGCCAACCGACATGGGATTGTTCATTTATTTACAAAAATGTCACCGCGTTTTTGACTAAATCGTTTGCCTCTTTAACCGTCATAAAAAGGAGACGTTAAAGCCTATTTTTCTACTAGTGTGATATCTAACCTTAAACATACGAACTACTAACCTACTATTTGGATAACTAATCATGAGCATAATTATATAATTACATATGTTCAATCATGCATGATATGTCGGTATAGAAGGCCAACAAATCTGCAATTATTGATGAATACAAATCTGAGCATTAATGATAAATAATCTGGTAAATTACATTGAGAAACCAGTATCAAAACCAACAAACCTAGGTTTGCCCATCAAGTTTCGTTGCATAATAGTATTATTTTGAATGGTGAGACAAGATTTATACTTGGATGCTTCTGTTGTTGGTGACAAGAAACTGCAAGAAAATACAGTATCACCTATAGGGTCCATATTATTCTAATTTTTTCTTTCATCATGACCTCTGCTAAACTTTGAGTACAGTCATTAAATATAGTCAAAGACTTAAATCTTTTAACTTTATGGGATTTTTGGAGTACAATTTAAATTTATGATTTATTAATGTTATAATTATAGAAATAATAAACAAAAATTAATCCTATATAATCATATATATAAAACATCATAGTTGTCTTATCGAATACACTTAGTTTTATCTTAATGTTTCTCTCACTAGAGTTTAACATTAATTAACATTAACTAACTTAATTATACTTATTGATCTTTTTGAATTAGGTATTCCTTTTTTATGTATAAGACCAAAGCTAGTATAAGACATTTATTTTTCTATAACAATGTTGAAGTTGTCATATTTATGAATTACTGTATTTAATTAAATTTTGTCAATGCAACACTTTTTCATATATTAATGAACGTTTCTAATAAATTATATCCATATATATATATATATATATATATATATATATATATTTAAATGTTCCCTATTATAGTTACATGTGGCAACACTTACATTCTCAATTTATATGAAAAAAACCCAGGTATAACTTCAAATGGAGACTAAGAATGAAATATTTTTTCATCATCGTAATTGTACAATGAATGTCATTGTTGACAATTATATGTACTTTTAAATTAAATTTGATTGTAGTAGTCTTGTAATCAATCTTACCTGTTTTTTTAGAAGGTCAAAAATATACTTTTTTTGGGAGATAAAAAATGTCTTTCTTCTAGTAAGCTACTTCTAACCTAAAGAAGTACTTCAATATTACTGGATCCTTCACCTCAAACTAAGCAACAAACTTTTCTTTCAAAATTTGCTTTTCATGTTTATCATCTCTTGCAACAATCATGTCGTCAGCAAAGACAAGAGTAAGTTTACCTTTTGAGAAATGCTTGATGAATACGATATGGTTACCTTCACTTTGTCGATACCTCATGTAGATCATAACCTGAGTGAGTAAACCAAACCAAGCACAAGATGACTACTTGAGTTTATACAAATCTTTCTTCAATCTTTACACTTTATGTCATTCTTCAATACACCTAAAACTAAGGAATTTCCATGTATGTTTCTTCCTCTTAATGTTTATGCAAGAAAGCATTTTTCACATCAAAATGTTGCAATTCCCAACCAAAATAAGCTGCCAATGAAAGAATGATTCTAATGACATTCATCTTTGCAAATGCATTGACGAAAGGGCTAAGTGGTGCTACATTTTAGTCTGTTGTTGGCAAGTTGGGAATCGATGACATCCATTCACCAACATGAGTGGGAGTGTCAAAATCCCTTGAAATATGTTGGAGATAATATTTCATTGTACAAATTTGATTACGTTCCATACTTAAGAGATTGAATTACATTCCATAATTAGGAGTATAGGTTGACTATATATTTTATACTTATTGTACGAGATCATTGACTGTGAATTATAGGGATAGATTGTGTCCATTGTAAATTAGGAGTATCATTAATTATTTTTTTTTTGTATTCCATTTAAGAGAAGTTGCTCTTCTATGAATATTACCAAAAACAATTTCTCTAACAATATAATTTATCATTATTTACTTTATTAGAACCAACTGGCTGACATTATTCTCTCAAGAGGTCTTGTGTAAATTGTAACAATCTTGTCGTATATGATGGATATGCTTCAATTTCAAGAGGAGTGTTAAAGATATGATTTTGTCAACACCCAATTTCATTTGAGCAAATAAAATTATTTCAAAATAAAAAAGAAGAAAATTAAAATTAAAAAATGTGTTATCATATTATTGTAATTTTTTAAAAATAAATAAATAAATAAAAAAGAGGTTTTATTTCATTCTATTTTAGAGATAAAGTTTTAAAGTAAAATCCATAAAAAAAATTTGAAGGAAGCCCAGCGCATTAAGAAATTCAATCAGAAAATAATTGTCTGGGAGTAAAACTCAAATTAATAGGGCATGTGAAAAATAAAGTCGGTTTATTAAAAGTGTGTTTTAAAAAAAAATTTGTTATCTCTCCTCATTAAAGTGCTAACATGTTTTTTTTACCTGCCTTCTCTGAGGCTCATTAATTACAAGAAAATTAACAAAAAAAATAAAAAAATTAGAAATTTGAATAGTTGAGAATTTTGTACATTAACTGATTTTTTTATTTTTTGGATAAAAGGTTATATATTAAAAAAATAATAATATTATAATAAAAAAAGGGATTTAAGTATTTATTTCTATTGTTTTTTATTATTTAGGTTGCTTTCATTAAGGGTAAAATAAAAAAAATGAATTTAAAAGATAAAATATTTTTATTTCAGCCTTATTAACAGTTACATTACCTCAAATATTCTCCATTTATTCCCTACATTCATTTCCCATAATTTTTCGAATTTGATTATATAGGGGTTATGATGTCACAACAACGGTATAATTTTGTCCATTTTTCATCCTTCGGATTTAATAGTCAATTGGCAATTTTATAAATTATAATTATAAGGGGGAATAATTGAGAATTAATAGATTTAAATATGAATTAAAAGGAATAATCAATTGACAGTTTTATAAATTATAATTAAATGGAGATAATTAGAAATTAATAGATTGAATATCTGAATTAAGAGGAAACTAAAAGGTATCAATATAGATATACATGATGAACAGGGATAGAGAATGAAAACACATTAAGAGACAACAAAAATTATAGTGCTAAAAAAATTAGTGTGCGTTTAAAGTCATCGAGGACACGAGGAGAAAAAGAAAAGTTTAAAGTTCTTAATTGGTGCTTCAACAGATAAGTCCATTACAATTGCTTTACTCTTGTATGTTGTTATACAAGAGGATAAAAAGAAAAAGTTTGAAGTTCTTGATTAGTGCTTGTGCTTCAAGGGATAAGTTCATTACAATCGCTTTACTCTTATATCTTGTTATACGTAATATGATTTTTTTGATTGCTCACTTAATTTCTTTATTCCTCTACATAACGTGATTCTTGAATCTGCACTTGTCCAGAATTGAAGTGGTAGTAATCTATATATATATATTTGTACTATGCGAATGCTCCTGCTTGTGCTACAGTCCCGTCCTTAAAGAACAACAGTCCCGTCCTTAAAGAACAACTGTTGCGAGATACTTTTCTAAGAATCATTCAAATACTAAACCAAGCCATCACAAACCTCAATCCATATAACCTAAAACCAAAATTTCCAAAAATAGAAGTAATAAAGGGAGGCGAGTTTCGATATGTTCATCCAGAAATAGGAAACCCAATCCAAAATCCCAAAAGTAGTTTAACTCCATATTGCGAAAAACCAGAAAATAACCAAAATAGCAACCCTTCAAGACCCAGAATTGAAACCAGATCTCAAAACCAAATGATTTCCACACAACGAACTAATATAGCCCCGATTCATAATTCATCCCAAAACCAGAAGGCAAAATCCAAATACAAATATCAATTTTCGAAACCAACTAAACTGACTATCCAAATACCAAAACAGGAACTAATACGAGCTTAAATACCAGAGCCCAAAATCCTGAATCCCAGTGAATCATAGAAACCGAACTTAATAGAATCAATTCACAATGAAGCCAGAGCCAAAACCAAGTTTACTATCCAAATAGTCCCCAAATCAAAAAATGCACCGAATATCAAAACCAGAAGCCGCAACCAAGATTAGTAAAGTCCAAGTATAGAAAACCAAAACAAAAGGGGGAAGCCACGTCGCCGGTAACCACTGCGGCATCGCACCCCTTGCCGCTGCAACACCTTAACGCCACGCTGTCGGTAAATCACCGCGACGCTGCGCACTTCATTACCCTTGCACTTCCACCTGCTAAATCGGCATAGGTGGGGGTTGTTTTCTTTAGTTTGAGGAAGCCAAGCGGAGCTGCTGCCCTATGTATTTTACAAAACCCTAAGGGGTCGTTTGTTTTAAACGACCGAGTTGCAGGAAAGTTTTCGAGCGAGGATTTGAAAGGAAAGTTGGATTTTCGAAAAATAAAATACTAATAAAATCCAAAAAATGATGCAAAAACTTCACGCTTCTCTTTCCCCCTATAACCACGAAGATTTGCGAAGAAAGTCGCAAATCTTTATCATATTTTTTTAATTAATTCTTATTGTTAATTTGTTAATTATTGTTATTTATATTATAACTAAATAAATATATAATTATATAGTATAACATAATATAATAAAATAAAATAATAATAATTATTATTTATTATATAATAAAATTATTATATAATATCATTGGTAAAGTAATTAATAATAATATAAATATAATTATAATTTAATAAAAATATTTTAAATAAATTGATAATAACTTTTTATTATTATAAAATAATAATAACTTTTATATCAATATTAAAATTATTTTAAAAAATATTAATTTTATATTTTAATAAATTAATTAGTCTCAATCAATAAATAAATATATTTTATAATAAATTTTTTAATTTATAAATAATTACATAATTTAATATTTTTATAAAATTTTAAAATATTATTAATTATATTAAATAAATTAAATATATTTTATTTTTAATTATATGAATAAATTTATAATTTTATATATTAAAATATTTATTATATTTATTACCTTATTCATAAATTTTCATAAATTTTTTTTTTAAATCTTATCATTTTTTTAATCAAAACAATTCAACTTTTCATATATATTTTGAAGTAGTGGCGCAAGAACCATGAATATATGAAAAGATTAAAGGAAAGAGTGTAAAAGGAATTGAAACTAGGCATATTAAAAAAGAAAGAGTGTTTGAAATAATAAAAAAATAGGTTGCAACGTCGGTTTAGCCTGTTTATTTTAATTTTGTGAATTAGAGAACAAAAAAAGGCAACGTAGCTGCAATAAGAAGGAAGGAGTTTGGCATGTTGTGGTACTGGGAGTTCCCGTGCCCTGTAAGTAAAGATTTAGGTTATTAGGTTTTATTTATTTTTAACCTTGATAGTTAATTGTCATGTTTTTTTTTCTTCTTCTTTATAAAACGTTTTCCTAATTTAGTAAGAAAAAAACATAAACATTTAAAAATTAAAATTAGATTCAAAACAATTTTAAAGATAAAAAAATATAATAAAAATAAAATATTTTTAAAAATAATAAAGATATTTAACCTTTGGAAAATAAAATGCAAAACATTTTTAATAATAAAAAAATCATAAAATTATAAAGTTTCAAAAAAATAAAAAAAAAAATATATAGAACATTTTTATAACAATAAAAGTATAAGCTTTCATAAGAATAAAAATATGGAATTTCAAAAGACTAAAAAATTTAAAACATTTTTAAAATAAAACAATAAAGATGCAAAATTGCTAAAAATAAAAACAATCGTAACAAACCAATTTTAAAATTAGAATTACGTGAACCCTGATAATGGTGAGAGACCCATATGGCTCGACAAAGGAGTTTTTTCAACATTTGGTTTATCTTCTTGGAAGGTCAACCATCATGCATCTATCAACTGTTGAACCTTGTATTTAAACTACTTGCAGTACTCAGTAGAGTGTCCAACAACCTCGTCATGATATTCACACTTAGCACTAGGATCATAATTCCTAGGATAAGGCTGCTGCGGAGGTTTCATAGGGCATATTGCAACCAAAACATTTTGAAGAAGACTAAGCAAAAGTTCTGTACATGATATTAGAATAGGAGTGTACTGGATTTGTTCCTTTCTTTGAGATAAACTTTGCCCTTGAGGTTGATTACCATTTCGTCCCCCTTCATTCCTCCAGTTTTGCTTAGGCATATAAACATTAGGAGGTATGGAAGAAAGGCATATTGCTGGAGGCACATTTTGTTGATACAAATGCGGTGTACCTGCGGTATAAGAAATGTGGGAATGCTTTGGTCTATACCGAGTTGATGGATAACCACCCAAATGGGTTGTGGTTGAAGCTACTTGTCCTTCTCCTTTTTCTTTCCCAAGTTGGACCTAGTTTTCTTACCGATCGCTGTCGGACCTTATGCAATTTTGCCAATCTTCAAACCAAGATCAATTCTTTCCCCAATGATGACAATGTCAGCAAACTTAGAAGAAACACTGCCCAACATATGTTCATAGAAAAGAGACTGTAAACTGCCCATAAACATAGTCACCATTTCCTTATCATGTAAGGGTGGTTCCACTTGACCAGCCAATTCTCTCTATCTTTGGGCATACTCTTTAAAAGTCTCATTACCTTTCTTCGACATGTTTTGTAGCTATAGTCTATCAGGAGCCATATCAACATTATATTTGTATTGCTTTAAGAAAGCATCCACTAAGTCATTCCATGATCTGATTCAAGCTGGTTCCAGATGTATAGACTAGCTTAGAGCTGTGCCTGCTAAATTGTCATGGAAGAAGTGTATTAGTAATTTTTCATCACTTACATGTGCAGCCATCTTTCGACAATACATAGTTAAATGATTCCTTGGACATGAGGCACCCTTGTACTTCTCAAACATAGGGACCTCGAACTTGGCAGGAATCACAATATTAGGCACCAAACACAGACTTGCAGCGTTTTCAAATCCAAAATTGCCTCCTCCTTCAATAGCTCTAAGTCTTTCTTCTAGAAACTCTAACCTGTTCTTGGCTTCTTTAGCATCATGGGACATTCCTTGCAAAGCACAGGTTTGAACAATGGGTTGTGTAGTTGTAGGAACTACAGTACTGTCAACATTTGTTCCAGTTATGCTAGCATTCGGTTGCATATGAACCAGTTCAGGATGATTTGTAGGTGCCTTTGAAGGATTCACTAAAATAAGTGGTGGTGGTTGTTCCTGCTCCAGTTGACCTTCATAAGGCGGCTGTGGAGGTTTCATAGGACAAATTGCAACCAAAGCATTTTGAAAAAGACTAGGCAAAAGTTCTATATATGACATTGAGATAGGAGTGTACTAGATTTGTTCCCTTCTTTGAAATGAACTCTACCCTTCAGGTTGATTAGCATTTGATCCCCCTTCATTCCTTCAGTTTTGCTTAGGCATATAAACATTAGGAGGTATTGAAGAAGGTCGTATTGCTAGAGGCACATTTTTTTGATACATAGGTGGTGTACCTGCGATGTAGGAAAAGTGGGAATGCTCTGGTCTATACTGAGTTGATGGATAACCTCCCCAATGGGTTGTGGTTGAAGCTACTTGTCCATCACCTTCTTTTTTCTTTCCCATGTTAAACCTAGTTTCTTACTAGTCACTGTCGGACCTTGTGTAATTTTGCTAGTTTTCAAACCAAGCTCAATTCTTTCTCCAATGATGATAATGTCAGCAAAGTTAGAAGAAACACTGCCCAACATATGTTGATAGAAAGGAGACTGTACAGTGCCCATAAACATAGTCACCATTTCCTTATCATGTAAGGGTGGTTCCACTTGGCAGCCAATTCTATCCATCTCTGGGCATACTCTTAAAAAGTCTCATTGCCTTTCTTTGACATGTTATGTAGTTGTAGTCCATCAGGAGCCATATCCACATTGTATTTGTATTTCTTCAAGAAAGCAGTCACTAAGTCATTCCATGATCTGATTCGAGCTGGTTCCATATGCATATACCAACTTAGAGTAGTGCCTGCTAAACTGTCTTGGAAGAAGTGTATTAGTAATTTTTCATCACCGGCATGTGCAGTCATCTTTCGACAATACATAGTTAAATGATTCCTTGGCCATGAGGCACCCTTGTACTTCTCAAACTCAGGGACCTTGAACTTGGGAGGAATCACAATATGAGGCACCAAAGATAGACCTGCAACATTTCCAAATCCAAAACTGCCTCCTCCTTCATTAGCTATAAGTCTTTCTTCTAGAAACTCCAGCCTGTTTTTAGCTTCTTCCGCATCATTTGACATTCCTTGCAAAACACGGGGTTGAACAATGGGTTGTGTAGCTGTAGGTACTATAGTACTGTCAACATTTGTCCCAGTTATGCTAGCATTTGGTTGCATATGAACCGATTTTGGCTGATTTGTAGGTGTCCCTGAAGGATTCATGAAATAAGTGGTGGTGGTTGTTCCTGCTCCGGTTGACCTTCATAAGGTGGAGTATAATTTGGAGGAAGACCATATGGAGGCCATCTAGTATGTGTAAAATAAGGTTTAGACCGAGTTCAAGAGGGAAGGGGGGTTGAATTGAACTTTCAAAATCTTTTCGTAAATATAAAATGTTATTGAAGTAGAGAATGAAAATTCTTGATTCAATCAATCAACTTGTGTAATTCTGGACTGTCTAGTAAATAATGTGAAAATGTATTTGGCTGAGTTCAAGAGGGGGGGAAGGGTGAATTGAACTTTAAAAGATTTTAGCAGTTTAAACCTCTGAAAACAATTTTCACAACTAGAAAACCCTTAATGAATCTCAAAGATTAAAGATATAAGGTGTAGTGAAGAAATAAATCGATTTCAGGCACAAATGAATCAATTTATTTTACTGGCAGAGAGCAATTTACACAACACTCACAAAAATTACAGTTCTCACAACACCTTATGCAAACCAATTTAATACAACTTTTCAGAGTAATGTTCCACTAAGAATATATATCACACAAAGTAACCAACAGATTACAATGCAAGAAGGAATACAAATACTCAGGTTGGAAAGTTTATGATACTAAGACATCTGAATCAATACCAACCAAGAATATCAAGTCCAATGCAACTATATCAAACACAACAGTTCAGCAGTGACTCAATATAAAGATGATCAATGCCAAAGATTCATAATCACTTCAATAGTATCACACCAGCTCACCAAAGACAGTTTTACAAATCAGTTTTGAGATACTTATGTTGAATTTCAAAAATTAAGAAGAATTAACACTGCTACTATCAAGATTAGATTGGATAGCCACCAAGATTGAAAACAGATATTGAAATTCAATTACCACAATAAAACAGATCTACAAATTATTCAGAATACAATTGGAATAAACCAATTGTGATTTGGAATAAAAAAACAAGGACACAATCTCTACAGAAGGATCACAAAACAGTTTGCAATTTGAAGTTTTAGTATAATATCACAAAATCAGAATGCATAATCTAGTTGCAAATATGTTACAGACCCTTGTGAAGGCAAAGTTAAACCCAATTCAAATCACAAAATACAATCCTAATGAGCAGTATAGCAATTAAACCAGTTTTGTTTCAGATTATCAAGAACCAATTCAATTACCAATTAATTCAGTGGGCAGCGCAAGAATAGATCAAGATAAAGGAAGAAAGGTCAAGAAAACAGAACATAGTCAATTATACTGGTTCACCCTTCCTCAAGGGCTACGTCTAGTCTCCTTTCCCCCTCAAGCAAAGAAAATTCCACTAAATTCAATCAATTATTCAAATACAATCAATTACACAATTCCTACACCCTGTAAGAATCAAAACCCACCAAATTGATAGACTACTCCCTATAGTCCCCACTCAATTCAGTAAACACACACAAGGCTAATACCTATAGCCTAAGACAGTACAATATTTCAAGTGTTTTTCAGATTTATAATCAATCAACACAGATCTTGATACAAAAAGGGATCAAGAATGGTTAAGAAAAGACTTCCTGATTCGCGCATAGAAGAGACCTTTGCACAGTGATGAAGAACTCCAATGGCACAGTTGTTGGTCCGGAGTTATTCCTCAAGAAAAAGCCCCAATTGATTTTGATCAAGAAATTCTCAATTGCCCAAAACTGTTTTTCACAGTATTCTCAAGAATTGATTCTCAATTTTTGTTTTTTCAGTGAGTGGCGCGTGTTAGAAACCTTGATGTTTTTATAAAAGAAAAGCCTCAATTCTGTTTTTCAAAATCAGTTATTTCAATTATGCCAGGCACGAATAAATCGATTTCATGTATACTGGAATCAATTTATTTTTGTCCAGTGCAGTGTATTTCAAACCAGTTTGAACCAAAAGTTAGCTAACTCATTTTGTTTAGATTTTTAATCACTTTTAGACCATTGTGTTGTTGGACTTCTCCTCAACTATGCATAGGTTCTTTGCCAATCAAGCTCACATTCACTCATACTAGACCAAAGCCTAAATCTCCTCCAATTGCTTGCTTGCTTTGTCTTGCTTGGTTTGTCTTGCTTAACTTCATCAAATCTTTAGTCTTGTGAGAGTACTAACACAATGAATTATGCAAAGCGGAAGTTGTTAAAAATTAATGTAGAATACAGTTTTCAATACACTCTAAGAATTAATATTCAATATATAGATATGTTAATGCAGAATCAAGATGATTAAACACAGTCTAGTAGATTTAAAGAATGAACAATAAAATAACCCAGAAGCACAGTTGATTCAGATATGCGTAAACAGATTCAGAGCACAAACATACACCCAGAAATTCTTAGTGAATAGCAAGATACAGTGATCAGTTTATTAGGCGAATTCAAGCAAGTAATAAAACGGTCAAGAAGAGAGAAGAAGAAATCAATAACATAAAGATTTATCCTGGTTCACCCTTCCTCAAGGGCTACGTCCAGTCCTTTGCAAACTACCAAAGATTTCCACTAAACAAGATCACAAGATCAGTTTACAACCCTTTCTCCCAACAAGTTATCACTGTTCTCCGCAGTACACATTACTCCCCACAACACTCACACCTCATTGAACCCCTTAGCTAGTGTGAAATCAGTGCAGAAACCTACTGCACAAACAACAATTGCAACCCGTAAGCAAACACTGCTCCTCGTAGCACTCACACTATACTGAACCCTTCAGTAGATGTGAAACTAGTGCAAAAACCCGCTGCACTAACTCAATTACAAACCCAGTAATTGAAAAATAGTAAACAAATTACAAGAACAGTAAGATCAACAATTGATCACTCAGTACTTCTACACAGAACAAATTGCAATGACTAAAGATCAGGTGTAGAAGACTTAGCTTTGGTCCAGAACCAAAGTTGCAAGAACCTCACTCACGGATGCTTCAAGATTCACGTTCTTTGAGTTTTCTTGTTTGAAAAACTTTGTCAAAGATGATCGCACAAAAGGGGCGCTTTTTCTCTCAAGTAATTCTCAACAAGGTGTGTTTTTCAGAAATCTTAAAGTTGTTAAAATGATCGTCCCAATTCGTTTATATAGCCAAATCAGTTTTAAAACAACTTAGCTGTCACAGTTTCAATTAACTGAATAACCCATTCAATCAATTAAATTGACCGTTAGAAAACTCAGTCAAAGATTTCACTTGTAACAAAAATAACTGTCACAATTCAATCGATTATTTCAAGTATTCAATTGATTGAAAAAGATTTTCAACAAAAATCAGTTTAGGCTATTTTTCTTAAAACCAATTTAGTATTGATAAAACCAGTTTTAAATATTGTAAATCCTTAGGCTTTCCATGAGTGATGATCAATGTCACTAATGGTTGAGTACCAAGCCCTGACACGCATACCAACCCAACTTAAGGACCTAGGACCAAAACACCCAACATCTTCATGTTGACCCAAAGTCATTCACTTGAACAATTCTGGTTCAGGTTGGTTCCAACAGATTCTTCATGAAGCATTCTTCATCAACTCACGTGCTTAGCATTGAGCTAACATAATCCAGATTAATTCCATCAGAACTTCAGCAAGTTATGATCTTCATTGACTTCATCAAATCACATGCTTAGCATTGGTGCTAACTGTATGATCAAGTCTAGGTATCAGGACCATTCCAATATGTTGCTCTACAGGATTGGAAGAAGTTGCTTCTTCGTTTCTAACCACTGAACTTTCCCTAGTGCTCTTCATGTAGTTAAGGCCTTAAGTATCTGACCGATTTGGTCTTTTAGTTGGTTGACATCATTTTTCACGGTGTCGACTACTTCAGTCAAGTTTTCCATCCTTCTGTGATTTGCACGAGTTTCGTACCAGTGTTGCGGAAATTTAGTTGTTATTACATCTTTTTTGTTATTTTTATTTAAAAGAGTTAGAAAAAGGTGCAAAAATACACCGCGAAAAGATATTATTTTCAAAAATTGTTTTTATTTAGTTTTATATTGTTATTATTATTATTTTTCGTGTATATTTATAGAAGAATTGCAAATATTGAAAAATTATGTAAAATGGAAAAGGAATAAAAGACCATGAACTAAAAGAATTGTAGCATATGCATGGAGAATTAACAGGAATCTAAGCTTTATTCATTAGTTAGAAACAAGTTGTCAATTGATAACTTTATTACATGTATTCGAGGCAAGAAAGGAAAAACAAACTAACTATTGTCCAATAACAACTTTATTACATGTGCCATAAGCAAGAAAGGAAAAACAAGCTAACTAATCCCTACTACGAGCAACCATTTCCTTCATCAATCCCACCAACCACTTATAGTGTTCTATAAAGCTTTCAACTTCCTTAGGTACTGTGCGGAACATCAAAGATACATCATCTCCCCTTAACATTCTCGGGACATCTTCAATGACCCCATTAGCAAATGAAGCTAATTGGGAAAAACATGTCTTCCAATGCTCAATGAGTCACTCACGCTCTTATAAGCGTTCTTCATTTGCACAATCCTAGTCGTGTATTCCACCTCCTTTTCTAGTCGTTCTCCGTGTTCCTCGTTCGCCTTGTCCTCCCATTTTTCCGCCAAATGCTCCAATTTATCATTTTTAATTTGGAGATCATGGAGTTTCCCCAATGCTTCCTGATTTTCTCTTCTAGTCTCCTCATATAAGTCTATTCACTTGCTCATTATGGAGTAAGCATCATCCCTTTCTTGGACCTTCTTTAACAACTCGGTGTTAGCATCAATCATGTTTTGTTGGATCTTGAGGTTCTATTCCTTTTCCCGTTTTAGTTTCTTTACAACCCTATCATGATCCTCCCTCAAATTGGCATAACCATAACGAAGATCAAGAAGATTTTTGGCCATCGTGATCATCCCTTAATTCTCCATTTTCTCTCTTTAATTGCTTTGCTTCTTCTGATATTTCTTCTTCTAATTCATCTTTTGGTTGGTCAAGGTAAAGTGGTCTAAAAGGCAATTTAACCTCCATGACTCTTTTCTCCAACCACTACTGATATGGTATTTTCCCATGCACAACATATGGTCTAGTATCTTTTCTCATAATGAGCTTCTTCTCCCATGCTTTCCCAATATTGGGTAGTATCTTAGCGGTTGAATTGTCGTCATAAAGATGCAGAAGAGGTTCCAAAACATAGGAGGTAGGAACCCCTCCAATCGGATATCCAAATTGCCTTTGGGCCAGTACTGGATTGTAATTAATGCAACCCTTGGTGCCTATGAGGGGCACATTATGAAACTTGCCACATTGATACAGCAGGCGAGACTATTGTTGTCGCGTTGGTTGCCACTATATTTTCCTTTGAGTTAAACCAGCCAAGCATTGAGACCATTCGCTGGCTTTCTTCACCTCCAGCCTTTGCTATAGGACGGATTCCACGGGACATTTGATCTCCACAACCTTTTCCTCAAAGCGAGAGATTAACCAAACAAACAAAACAGGCAAATAGCAGACCAACAACTTCTTATTATTTTCTGAATGACACAAATCAAGGGTTGTGTAAGTATTAACTAAAATTGCAGTGACCGGGTTTTCATCCACAAAGCTCTCAACCTTAGGGAACAACAAGATCCCAAAGAGAGTTAAAGCAAAAACTTCCATAAGGTTTTCCAATCTCTATCCTCATACAATTGAGCCAAATGTCCTTCCAAATAACTCGACTTAAATCCCCTCACGCCACTCAAAGTAATAAATTCATCTTCCAACTCCCTCACAGGTGCTGGTATGATCTTAGATAGGGCAATCAGGGAGAGAGGTTCTTCTAAGTGTTAATAAGGTGTTGTCTTGTTAGTTGACAACTACGTCGTTGCAAGAAAATTTAAAATGTGCCCAAACCAAGTTAATCCTTATGAAAATCGTTGCAATTATTCAACAATCAATATGGTCTTTATTGGGCTTGTAACATGGCCAGGGGTGAAAAGGGTTATGAAGAAAGGATATAAGGGCCCAAAAATTATTTTGTGGTTTTATATTTAAACGAGGATCATCAAACAAATGTTGTAATCAACTAAGGTCATCTTCCATGAGCTTTTTATATGACGTGCCTTTTCTCTTTTTTTTCATTAGAAAGCATTTGTTATACTCCCTCCTTGGTGAACTTTTGAGAATATCTTTTTTTTTTCTTTTTTTTTTTTTTTTTT
>Ga0099825_1006317_pt1 | contig 14883 bp, 10 predicted proteins | sample SiratroredBW_FD_76838 | JGI IMG/M metagenome (GOLD analysis project Ga0099825, IMG submission 76838) | Root nodule microbial communities of legume samples collected from California, USA - Siratro red BW | ecosystem: Host-associated > Plants > Roots > Nodule | place: USA: California | collected... | reverse complement strand
TTCTAAAATTCTGATTCGTAATTCTTTTATAGAATTAATGATCGATAAATAAACTACAAAAGCTCTCCAAATTTAAAATTTAAAGCACCTTCAAATTAGGTGACAAAACAAAATGTATATAATAAATTAATAATTAAATTAATTCTAATAAAAATCAATTCATGTTATTAGTATTCAACTAATTTTGAGAAATTAAATGCTTATTACATGGTGTAACCCTAAAAGCACATATCATAATTCTAGGTAAGCTTAGATGGTCTTTACCCCACAGTTCTTGCAACTATTTGTGCTTGAGATATTATTTATTCCCTTCTTACATATAATCATGATATATAACACTAACATAAAATTCTTTATGTATTCTATTTCCTAAGATTTTTATTTTTTCAAACATTATAAGTTGATTAATGGTAGAATAAGAATGGAGAAGATCTAATTTGTATATTTCACTCCTACCTTTCTTTTTTATCTCTCTAACACTTAACATTACTTCATTTTTTTATAAAAATTATATTATTTTTATTTCAAACATAGTCTTACAAATGTAATATATGTTTTAGATGGTTTTAAATTAATAATAAATTCAACTCCATAAAAGTATATAAATAAAACCTTCTTACATACCAAATGTATCCCTTCCAAAAGTTGGGATTTATTACATGTATTATAACTTTAGAATTAGTTCATACTATAAGTGTAATATTCAACTATTATTTTTTATTAATAATTAAATTATTTTTTTATTCTTTAATGTAAATTAGAAAAATTCTAAAGTACAAATCAAAACATCAAGGACTAAAAAAATTATAAAAATCAAAGGTCAAACAATTATTTTTAATAACAAAAGAATATAATTATATTTGAGAAAAAAACCCTAAAAAAAGGTTGCTATTTGTATATTCTCAAGGGTCATCTAGGATTTAAGATTTTGAATGATTAAGATGACGTATAGTTCTTACATTTGTGAACCACATATTAGGTTTTAATCTTAAGAATTTGTTTTTATTTTATCATTTTTTTCTACTTTTTTCCCAATATAAATAATCAACTAAAATATGTAAAAGAAATGGGTTTGATTTTGTTAAAAATAATTAAACTTATTTTCCTAAAATAAAATATTACGACTTTTTATCAATATTATATAAGATTAATGAAAAAAGTTATGTATCTCTTATAATTCGAGGAATAATAATAATAATAATAGTGTTTACATAAACAAAATAGGTGATTACATTACAGTTGATTTTAGTATTTGGATAATTTGTTTCATTTTAATTTTTTGTAATTTTAAAATATAATTAATTTTAAATAATTTGCTTTATTCATTGATTAATTTATTATTTATATATTGAACAAAATATTAAATAATTATTGTGAATGATGAATATAATACTATAATACAATATTTTAATGATAAATATGTTGTTGAATTATAATGTGAATAAATATTACAATACAAATTTATGATTTCTAAAATAAGTATTTTTATTTATTTTAAAAGTAATATTAAAAAATAAAAATAGTGATTGATATATTAGAAAACTAAAATTAAATAAAACTATTTTATAAAAAATTAAAATTAAAATTTACATGGTTTATAAAATTAAAAATTAATTTAATTAGAATAAAAATGAAGAAAATATTTTATAAAGTCACTAATTTGTCCAAATTTAAAATATATCTATAATAACATATGATGAATATTCCCATATTTTTTTCCTATTTTATTTTCAATAATATTTTAAATTTATAATATAATTTTTTAAATAAATAATACTGATATAAAAAATTAAAACATAATAAAATAAAAACAAATTAATAAAGAAGCTTCAATTAAAATATTTACGGTACAATTATATTTAGATTTTTTAATTCTATATAATTAAAATCTTCCATTTTTACACAATTTTAATATAATATATAATACATAATATATTTAATTATATTAATTTTTATAAAATAAATAGTATATATATATATATATATATATTATATAAAAAAGTATAAGATTGGACAATTAAAAGGTGACACACTATACCTTTTCTCTATTAGTAAACAATTCATAAATCACACCCTAATAGTGTTTTTGTGTGTGTTTTTTTATTTTGTTTGTTTGTCTTTCTTTCTGCATTGTGTGGATCTGTAGGGTTTACCTTTAAGCCTTCATGATTTATTTGTATTCTTCAGAGTCAAATCTCCACTTTTCATTCTGTATCGTTGTCGTCTCCCAGCAACCTCTGTCAAGTTCCCCATTTGCCTGTAGTGCAGGGTATGTCCCTTAACCTTGTATCTCTTTTTGTTTCTGGGAAAATCGTGTCAAAGTTCTCTTTTTCTTCCCTTCTTCTGAGATGCTATTCTAATTGGGTCATTTTGAATCTTTTTCATTTATTGATTATTTCTATTTACTTATCTGTGTGTAGATTTTAATGGGTGTGATTGATTTCTACAACTCTGCTGCCCTGTGCTGCATAAAGTCCAATACCAATCTGAAGCAGCAAGTGGGGTTGCCTCCAAAATCCATTTGTTCATTTGAGGGGAATCAGAGAAAGTTTGTGGCAATGGCTTCTACCATTCCTGCGGAGCAAGTCAACAATGGTCCTCTGCAGGTGAAAGGTGACTCCTTCATCAGAGAACATCTAAGAAAGTTGTCTCCTTATCAGCCCATTTTGCCTTTTGAGGTTTGTTTCTTCAAACGTTAACTCCTTTGAGGAAGTTGTCATTTGTTTCATTTCTACTGTTTGCCTAGCTGTAGTAACCTAACTCTAGTAATGAACTTGTGTAGTGTTACTTTGCAATTGAAGATAAATGTTTATTAGTTCTTGTACCTTGTGGCATTATTGATTCTTGGTCTAAAATATTATTTCTATTATGTGAGATTGGTTCTTTGCTTGCAAACGCTCTGAACTCAAATTGCAAGTGTTTCAACTTTAATTTTGTCTCTCTGCCTGTCCCTAAGAGATGGGCAGTTTGGTATTTGACACTAATTTTTATAACATTTGTCATGGACCCTGGGCCAAAGAACTTGTCTGTGGTTACTTTTGGTGGGGAAAATTGTTCTACCACTATGTGAGTTAGTTAAAAAAGAGGCTTTCTGTTGTAGGTTTTATCTGCTCGTCTTGGACGTAAGCCTGAGGATATTGTCAAGTTAGATGCTAATGAAAATCCTTATGGTCCCCCTCCAGAGGTGAGTTTTTATTATATATTTGAATGTCTGCAACTTCCATACTATTGTGTAAAAGTGGCAAATGAGTATATGTTAATATGGTGTTTAACAATGTAATGGCGATTTGTTGTAATGCTATCTTTCAGTTTTTAAGTTTTAAATATTTTCTAAAACTATGCTCAAGTGAATGTAAGCAAATTACTGAACCTTACACCCTTTATTACGCTTGAGTTGACTATCAGAGGTTTGACAGGTCATGGAAGCCCTAGGATCCATAAAATTCCCATATGTCTATCCTGATCCAGAGAGCCGCAGATTGCGTGCTGCCCTTGCCGAAGATTCTGGACTTGAAGCTGAATATATTCTTGCGGGATGTGGTGCGGATGAGCTTATTGACTTGATAATGCGGTTAAAACCAATACCTTTTCTGTTTTAGATATGCCTCAAATTCTTTTTCTCTTTATGCTAGTTTTCATAATAGCTATGACAATGACCATGATACATGCTTCTCTATGTATACTATAGCTGTGTCCTTGATCCTGGGGACAAGATTGTGGACTGTCCTCCGACTTTCACAATGTATGAATTTGATGCCGCAGTAAATGGAGCACTTGTTATCAAAGGTAAGAATAACATTACCAAAAGGCAGCTTTCAAAATGTATTAAAAAAAAAATAGATCATTTTATACATGTAGAATCAGAAACTGATATCTGTAAAACTGATTGAACCTTAGACGGTAAAGGGGTTTCTCATGAAATCAATCTTAGATCTTTAGCTTTTCAGTCTCGTCAGATAAAATTGTTCCTGTCATGATGTGAATCCTTTTGTACTTGTCCAATGTAACAAAAGGCTGTAAACGAATTACCTTATTACCGCATTGTGGGTAATATGTGATGATCATAGTTACATTGTTGTTTTGTTAGACCTGTCTACTAAAACGATCATTAGTTTTGTGGTTGATTCATTCCCTTTATGTTTTTTATCATTCCTTGTCTTCCCTGCAGTCTATGATTTTCTTACTGTGTTTTGACTTTTTCTTATTATGCCATGTCAGATGTGCATAACCATCTGCATTATTTAAACTGCAGTTCCAAGGAAGCCAGACTTCAGCTTGAATGTTGAACAGATCACAGAAGTTGTTAAACAAGAGAAGCCCAAATGCATATTTTTGACATCTCCAAATAATCCAGATGGGAGGTAACTGTCAGTTATCTTTCTTATGCTGAAGTGAATAGAGTTGTATGGTACTAGTGCTTTCCTTTTCAATTAATTTGTTGTTCTTCGAATCTACTGGAGTTCCTTGTGCACTTTTCTTTACAATTGTGCTTTTGTTCAGTCAGTGATTCCCTATTATTATAGTGTAATAGGCACTTGTACTGTATTTTGTGGGTACCCCTTGCACGTCTGGATATAATGTACTTATTTTTTTGGCTGACCAAACACAAAATAGTGTGCAATATTATAGTGTCCTATTATAAGTTGTACCACAAATGAAGGCAGTATATTTCTCTTTCATCAACAATCCGAAGTCAGGATATAGTAAGACTTGAGATGATTGTTATCATTAATATGCTTGAAATTTGAGTTTCCTTTGTTTGCTTATGGTATTGTATATATGGATCTAAATCTAACAATTTCATGACAGTGTAATTGACGATGATATTCTCCTAAAAATACTTGACCTTCCCATATTGGTGATACTGGATGAAGCGTACATTGAGTTTTCAGCAATTGAATCGAAGATGAGTTGGGTGAAGAAACATGAGAATTTGATTGTTCTTCGGACATTTAGCAAAAGAGCTGGTATTTTACTACTTTTTTTCTTTCCCAATTTTACACGAGTAAACTTGAATATGAATTGACATATCATGACCCCTTATCATAATTTTTTTTTTGTATTGTAAAACCTGTTCCCTTATGTGATATGATCAAAACTCTAACAAAACTATTTTTTAAGGCATCTTGTCTGCATGCTAATACATGCAACTGAGTTGAAAATTTGAGATTATTATATTTTTCTTTATTTTATGGTATGCAGTATAATCTCTGCGGTTTCTTTTGTTATGGAGAATGATGACAAGGGTTAGAGCCTGGTCAATTTAGGTTAAATTTGACTTAACCTAAATATGTATACGTAAAAGTTTTATTTGCTTAGATTACTATAGAAGAGGTGGTGGGGCACAGGGTCAATGAATCATAATAGAAATTTCCCTTAAATCTGATGCCCATCTTGATGGTGATTGCAATTTTCATGGAAGCTGCACTGTGAAGCCGTTGTGCGGCAGTGGATCAGCCTAGGTCCAGACTGCTATAGCGCTATACCACCAGTAGCCGCTATTTAATCACTGAATTTTAAGTTGAATACTTGTTTCTAGTTGTGTATAGTAGTAAATTGACTTGGACACCAATATTTTCACAAAACAAGTACGGAGTAGCGACAAATAAGGTGGTGTTTGATGATTATTGAAATTAGGAGTTTTTAGGTGTAGAGGGAGGAAGAGAGATAAATGAAACACAATTGATATTAACTAAGATGTATTACATTGTGTTTATTTATTCATAATTCTAATATGAATTAGGAAAAGTACTGGATATCCTACATCAACTAGAGATATAGTCATTTTATAATATATAAGTAGGTGTAAACCGGTCTTTCAAAGTTGAGATAGACTTGAAAACTACTTTCTTAGATGGTAGCATAGTATCCTAGTAAGATTTGTGGGTCTACTGAGTCACCTGTTACTGAGCTGTTATTAGACCACTCACAAATGTCTAGTTCCACACTTGAAATGTCCAATCCTTAGCCTAAAGAGGTGTGTAGGAGATTTCACATCAGCTAGACATATAAATAAATTATACTATATTAATAGGTACAAACCTTACCTTACAAGCCACTTTTATAGGATTGAGTTAGGCTTAAGTCTAGTTTCTAAGAGAAACAAATCATGAGATAAACAAATATGATAACCAACAATCCTAGGAATTATGTGAAATGGGAAAACTAATCGTAATGGATAATTTAAGAAACTAAGTTATAAGATATTTTCATATATTCTAACACTCCTCTAGCGGCAACTTTCAAAGCTTTGAGCTTCATATATGTATACCCTTTCAGAAAAAATCAAACAATGTAATTGTGATTGTAGAATGGTGGATCAAGATGATTTGCTGGGGAAGCTGCAGGGCCAGGATGATTCTCTGGGATAGCCATGTTGAGGCCAGGCTGTTTTTTTTTGGGAAAGCCATGGGGCTATGGTGATTCCTCTGCAATCCCACACTGCATTAATTGAACCAAAGAGAGAAAATTTGAGTGTGAGGTCAACAAGGAGAGAGAAAAACTGGCAAAAAACATCAGAAAGGGGTCACAAGCCAGAACCATGTTCAGATTTGGGACAGGAGGGCTGCACAAATCTGGCAATGGTGAGATCAGCTGAAGCATCGCCAAGGTATACTGCTGCAAGTGACAAATACTAACAGCTGGGTCATGTTTATGTGTGAATTCTGCTTGGACTGGGCCTGATTGGACCAGTCTAGATCTGGCAGGGGATGGTTGGAAATGTACCCGTAAAACGTGACTAGTGAACAGCGGCAAAAGATGTTGAAAACAGTCAGATGGCAAAATAGAGGTTTGAACTTGTCGGAATGATGAGATGGTAGTCGGGGACTGGTAACAGTGTTCAAAAACTATTTGAAGCACACTGGATTGAAACTCAGCTGGAAATTATCTTAAAACATGTCAGTCAAAGATCTTGAAATCAAAAAAGAATGGATAGAAGATCTTCATGACACTGGTTGGAGTGAACAAGAGCTAAAAGAGTTATATTTAGTATATGTTGGATACAGGATTGGAATGGGAAGCAGAATGTTTATGTTGGACCTGAATGACTTTCCGTTAGTAAATGTTTTGTAGACCTCAATTCTTAGGACCAACGCTGAATAGCCAACAACACCACTCTACAAATCAAATTTTCTTTGTAAATTTTCAGTTTATGGATTAGATACTGATTTATGTGCAAAATACTGTTACTGATGGTTAGTTACTTTTTAACTTGGGGTCCTTGTCCTAATAATGTAAACCTTTCAAATTCTTAATTTTCAAATTGTCTCAGGGTTAGCTGGACTTCGAGTAGGATACGGAGCTTTTCCTTCGAGTATAATTGAGTATCTTTGGAGAGCAAAGCAGCCATATAATGTATCTGTTGCTGCTGAAATTGCTGCATGTGCAGCGTTGCAAAATCCTACCTATCTAGAGGTTTTTCCTTTGTACCTTTACATATAACACATGTATTTTATGTTAATTGGTTATCCACTAGTTCATTTGGGTTATTGAAAGTTGTTATAGGAGTTTAATAGTCCTTAACACAATTGTTTCCAGCACTGTCACATGTATAACCATACTGGGTGCAATTACAAGATATGCAAAATACTGAAGTACCCTGCATGTTTTACTCGTTTATTATTGTCAAAACAAGTGAAAGCTAATGTGTTAGTCTTAACATACAGAATGTAAAAAATGCTTTGCTCAAAGAAAGAGGGAGGCTTTATGACCTTTTGAAGGAAGTTCCATTCCTTCGGCCATTTCCAAGCCATTCTAATTTCATTCTTTGTGAGGTTACTTCTGGAAAGGACGCAAAGAAGCTAAAGGTAACCTTCTTTTCCATATCTCTGTACACATAAACTTTTTCTTTATTTATGTTTACTTATAAATGTTTGGTACAATTATTGTTTTGTGCAAATTTTGGTACTTCATTTCAGTTTGGTATTTTATTTGACAGACATCTCTCCTGTACCCCAAAAGTTTACCATTCTGATCACCTTAGGATAATAACCACTTAAAAAACAGTGGACAACATGTTGTATAAAGAATAATTATTTTACTAATGCTTTTTGCTACCTGTGGTTTTCTGATGATTGATGAAATAACCCTACTTCCACAGTGTAATTGGCATGCTTTTTATTGTGTTTATTCATTCTATCATGAGAAGTGTTAAAAGACAATTTTAGAAATATGCTGGATGGGTGCATCAGATGATACCAAGAATTAATCATCCTTAAAAATCTACGTTTATTTTATCAGAAGAATCAGAAATCTGATTGTAATTAAAAGCTAGTTGAAACAACTTCTAGTAAAACAGCTATTTTATCAGAAGAATCAGAAATCTGATTGTAATCAAAAGCTAGTTGAAACAACTTCTAGCAAAACAGCTATTTTTTTAAGAATGTTTTTCTGATTGTAAATAAACATGAATAAATCTTCTCTGCTTTTTTTAAGAAAAAAAATTAACCACTAAATTATTTTATACTAGAATCACTATTTTTTTAATCTTAAACAAACTGATTCTAGGGTCTGTTTTGGACCCATTTGTGCATAACCACTCTTAGGAAAGGAGAGTTAGAAGAAAAAACAAAATGTCTCAGTAAACTAAAATTAACTTGTGCACAAGTTAAAAACAAAATTTAGCTTCAAATAATTTTAATCTTATTATTCTTTTCTAGACGTGTTCATAGAGAATCTTGTCTAAACAACTAGAGACTAGGTTGTGAGACTCAAGTTATTTAACAAGATCCACATGAATTCCATCCAATATTGAAGAATATGCAATGCATTTGTTGCTTGCATGTCATACTGAGAAATGTAGACCCTTTTGTTTCAACTTTTTCCACACATCTATTACAAATTTGTTGCCAACTGAGACAATATTTTTATGTTCATAGGAGGACCTCTCACAAATGGGTGTGATGATTCGTCACTATGACAAGAAAGAGCTGAAAGGGTACGTTCGTGTAACTGTTGGTAAGCCTGAACAAACAGATGTACTAATGAAGTGTCTCAAGAAACTGTCGTAGGAACAAAATTTTAATGTAATTGCTGAAACTCCCTTTGGCCAATATTATAAGAGCCTTCAAAATTAGAAGAAAATATGTTAATTTTGGAAGGTTATGTTATTGGCTTAAATGGACCATAATAAAAATTGTGTTTTTCAATTTGTTGAAGTTGCGTAATTTGTATGTTTGTGTTTAAAATCTACTTATGCTATCTCCTTTTTTTTTTCTTTTTCTTGGGTCAACCTATTTTTTTCACTTTTAACTATGGCTGATTATTTCTTAAAAAATTTTAATCTTTCTCTACCCATTTTAAGTTGAAAAAAAATGCCAAAATTACTCTTATATGGACATTTCATTCTAGAGTGTTTTTATATTTTAAAATGTTTATTTCCGAATGCATGTTTTATATATCAGAATCTGCATTGCATAATGTATTTATACAAAATAGAATACATTTAAGAATGATCATTTTAAAATATAAATAATATGTATTTAGTTCCAAAATGATTATTTAGGAATATAAACAATATGTACTGAAATTCGTAAGGGTTATTCTGAAATATTAAAGTAGTTTTGAATGATCATTAGAAAATATAAATAATAAGCATTCGATTATAAAAGTATATATTTTGAATGGCCATTCTGAAATTAAAAAAAAAATTGTGGAATAATGTGAAAATTGTGAAATCAACAATTTGAAATACGAAAAAGTACATTTTAGAATGATCATTGTAAAATATAAACTATATATTTCAAAATAATTTCTGAACATAAATAATGTTTCAAAATATAAAAGTTACATTTCAAAATCGCTATTTTAGAATATAAATAATATATCTAATTTCAGAGTTGTTATTTTTAAAATGAACATTTTAAATGACACTTAAAGGATTAAAAAATGCATTTTAGAATGACTATTAATGTTCTAAACATAGGGTGAATTAGAGACATTCATATCAATTTTATTTTATTTAAGAACTCAATTTTCAAAATATGTACAACTTACATTGTGGATTTGGCAATCCAAAACATCAATTAAAAAAGAGAAATTTTAGGAGAGGGTAATCTGAGATATTCATATTTTATTTGTTGTGCACGACGAAACTAATGGGTTGTTGGAAGTTTTAATATGAAATATTCATTCAGGGCAATTAAATGGCAGAATATCTTCATCATACAATTGAGATGCAAGGTGTTTTTAGAGAAAGAGAACTCATAAGGAGGCTTTTTGTTCCTGCACCCCTGTAACCATTTATTCTAGATTATTTATTTTGGAAATGTTCTGCATCAAGTTTTCCTAACAAACTTTTCAGAATATATGAAATATATTTCAAAATGAACTTTCTATAATAAAATAAACTTTTTATATCATATTTGATACTATTCACAATGAGTTTTACAAAATTTTCAAAATATATTTTTTTGAAACAAGTTTTTTGTTGGAACAGCTTTCTCTATCTTCTTCCTCGAAATTTTTATCAGAGTGATACACTTTTCATATTATTTCTTCACATTATTTTCCAATCTAGCACGGTTTTTACTATTTTTATGAGAGTGATATACTTTTTATATTATTTTTTCATATAATACTTTTGTAACATTATTTTTCAAACTAGCATGGTTTACTATTCAAGTGGGAAAGGAGCCGAATTTCCAATTGGAATTTAACGTTTAGTTTTGTAATAACACTAAGAATTTGGTTACCTGTAAAACGAATTCTTGCCGTTTGTTTATTTTTTTCAAGTTTTATAATGTTTTAAAAAATTTAATTAAAAATAATGAGAATAAATTTAAAATTAGTTGTGAGATAAAAGAAAAACTATTTAAGATTAAATATAATTTGATTCAAAGATAATAAAAAGTATTAAATTTTTGTGAATTGTTATTGGTAAATTAAAAATTTGAAATGATTTTGGAAAATGAATTTGAAAATGTTAAATAAAAATCTAGGTAGTGTAATTTATAATTTGAAAATAAGTAAAAATATTTTTTTTTTCAGTAAAAACTTGATTAAAAATATAATTAAAATTTGGGAGGATTTATTTTTAATTTATATTAGAGAAGGAGATAAATTAAAAAATATGTAAGTAAAAAATCATTTAATTTAATCAAATTTATATAAAATAAGGTTGTGATAATAAACATATAAAGAAAAAAAATATTTATAGATATTTTGAAGCAATTAATTATAATGAGAATAAATTACAATAATTTTGTAACTGTATTTTACATTAAAATTAAAATTGGAAGAAAAACTATAATAAATTATAATATTGGCATTAGAATTAAATTTTGTATTATAAGTTTGTTAAAAAAAATATCTGTAATAAAAAAAATGAAATAAAATTGTTGGGTATTTTCTGTAAATAAATATTAATTAAAAGGTTGGAAAAATTGAAATAAAAGTTAATTTATACGTAATGATAAAGAAAATAAGTGAATAAGTATATTATTTGGTTTAATGAAAAAAATAAGTGTATAATATAATTTCCAAAATGTGAAATTAGAAATAAATAATAATTAAAATGAAAGATGATATAAATAAAAATGGGTATATATATATATAAGTTTAATGAGAAATATTATGTAATAATATTTGGTTATTAATTTATATATAAAAATATGAACAAAAATGAAATATTTGTTTATGGCTAATTAAAGTAATTTATATATATTATTTAAAGGTGAATGAAAGATAATACATGAAATTGATATGCTACATAAACATGACAATAATGAAAGCACTACTAATTTAGGAAAGTATTGATGTTGTTTTGTCGAATGTAGGTACCATCCTCTAAGTCTTGAACTAATTCTTGGTGTTGCACTGTGTAAATTTTTGGTTTGGACAAACAGTTCAATTCTTGTAGTTGAATCTTCACGTTGCACACTTGGGTTAAGAAGTTGAGTACTTTTCTAGCGGTTAATCATTTGTTGGACGTCAGCATCATTTTGCATTTGTACTGTGTCATGTACAAGTTTTCGATTACGAACTCTAGCTGGACGACGGTAGTTTATTTCTGTAACTTGTTTTCGGTCTCCACATGCTAATATTTATGATATGTTGTGAAATAACTGATTAAAAGAGCAGTTATGTGGGATTGACATTCTTTTAGGGTTGAGACATGTGTAGGTTAGACTGTAACCATTTGAACTCTCTATTATGGTGGCCCATTGCATAACTCCTCCATAGTAGATTTTTGCTTCAATTGAATTGATTGGGTCTTGATTTACAGAAGAGTTGGATGTAATGGGTGCATTCAGAAGGCTTAAAATTTCCTCTACAAATCTTGTTAGCTTGACATATAGTTCAATCATTATAAGAAATGGAAATTAAGACTTCCAACTTAACAATTCAGAAACATTTTCATCAGTTAGTATCTGAACAACATCATACTTAATTTTCCCTTGTCTGGTTAGTTGAGGTTGGCGATAATACAACTTCGTCAATGTTGTTTGATCTTGCAGTCCCAAAGCGCCACAAACTTTCTGCTTTAAACGGGAGAAGCTACAGCTGTAAAGGTTGCGGATAAATTTAGGAGATGGACATTACGCCTTCGTCATTTTCTATTATCCGATCATTTGCAAAGACAACAACAAGATCAGAATTGTAAACATTTTTTAGTGTCTGTTATACAAAGATGGTCCATTTGAAGATAAAAGAAAAAGTTTTGGAAAGAAGGAAGAATGTTTTGCAAGTGGTGTAGGGGTGCGAGGTTGGATTTATAGTTGGATAATGATGAAGATACAAATAAAAATGGTTGTTTATGACATGTGAAATGAATTGTGTAAAAGATGATGGATTTTTTACGTGTTGTCATATCCACATTAAAAGAGAACATGTTGGTACATTGGTGCTGATGATAATCCTAATGTATGGAATCTATTTTTGAGAAGTGTGTTGTGAGGAAAAGAAATAATGGAGGAGTAATATAGGAAACACAATTATGGAGGAGTGATGTTATAGTACACATTATTGTCCTGTGTGACTTCAGGAAAAGCAATTATGGAGGACTTGTGTGGCTTCAAGAAAAGCAATTATAGAGGAGTGATGTGATGATGTACATTATTGTCTGGTGTGGAAATACAATAATCGAGAAGTGATGTGACGATGTACATTATTGTACTGTGCGGCCTGAAAAAAAAATTATAAATGAGTGATGTGATTATACACATTATTTTCCTGTGTGGGTTCTGAAAAAGCAATTATGGAGAACTGATGTGCTAATGTATATTATTGTATTGTGTGCCAAGGAAAAAAAATTATAGAGGAGTGATGTCATAATTTACATTATTATCTGTGTGGCTTGAGGAAAAACAATTATAGAGGAGTGCTGTGACGATGTATATTATTGTGCAATGTGGTTAGAGAAAAAATAATTGTGGAGGAGTGATGTTATAATACATATTATTGTGGTGTGTGGCTTTAGGAAAAGCAATTATGAAAGAGTGATGTGACAATGTACATTATTGTATTATTGTGTAGTGTGGTTAGGGAAAAAATAATTATAGAGGAGTAATTATTGACTAGTGTGACTTAATTGAGAATATATTATAGAGACATCTTCAACTTTTGTGTATTAGTTTTTCTATAGTTTGTTTGAGTAATGGATGGTTGTGTTGTTTGTGTAGCATTAACAATTTTGTGAATTGTTATTAAATGTTGTTATGTTGAATACTTAAAATTATTGTTATTTATTGAAATTATGCAGTATATATTGAACATAAAGAGGAAAATTAATGAGAAACACACATTCATTAAATACTTTAGCTAATTATACATGAAATACTTTGTGTTAAATGAAACATAATCAATGGCGAGAACTGGATGCTCTAACACTACAAAAAAATCATGTATGTGGTGACATTTTTTCTTGTATACAGCGTCAATTACAAATGTCACTTTATACGTGTGTGGTTGAGGTGTATTAAATTGTTCAGATGCCAACGAATGTCAGTAAGGTTCTTGTCGTGGTGGATAATAGTTACAGTTGCAAATGAATGTCGACAAGGATCCTCTTGTGGATGATTGAATTTTGTTGTGTTCGTGGATCATTTAGTAGATGCGACACTGACAAAAAATATATTGAATTCGCCATGTACCATTCTATGTAATCTCTATTATGGAACAAAGGTCCATGAATTGGAGGACCAATTAATGTTAGTTCGCGACAGTTGTTCCACGTGTTTATCCACCTTACATGCTTAGTCTGCCAATTTTCGCCATGTCGTCCTCGCATATCAATTTTGTGTAGTTTTTCCAAGTTGTTAGGTGGGGTAGGCATTTCTTGGAACGTACCAAATTGTAATTGAACTCTATCATATTGGTGCCATTCCACTATTGCAAATCAAATGATGGGAGTGTATGCTGTCCAAATTTTAGCATCCTTGTATGCTTCTAGCGGGATTGATGCCTCGAAGTTCTTGTATGGATTCCATTTAAACTGTAGTAAGTCATTGTTATTAGAAAATTTGTCTTAAAGTTTAAAATTTACAAATAAAATTCCAGAGAATGCTTTTTGTCGATTACTTGATCAACTTGTATGTGGTCAATCATAGATCTGTACCCCACTAGGTTATTGTGAGGGACGTTTTTGAAGTTAAGAACCCTACCACCACTCCATCTACAAATTAGGGGTGTCACAACCGGGGTCACGACGGGGACGGCGAACAAAAAATAATTTTCATTTTCAAAACAGAGGAGTCGCCACCATAGTTTATTAGGAAAAATTATGGAAAACCAAAAACAAGATAAAGCAAGTTTGCAAATCAGATTTAGAGTTCGGGAGTCGGTTACGTGTGGGGAAGGTGTTAGCACCCCCACAACGCCCGTCCTAAGACGGTACCTTTAATTAAATAAGTAATCTGAGTGTGATTTTTTTAAAATATTTAT
>Ga0099825_1006315_pt1 | contig 14886 bp, 9 predicted proteins | sample SiratroredBW_FD_76838 | JGI IMG/M metagenome (GOLD analysis project Ga0099825, IMG submission 76838) | Root nodule microbial communities of legume samples collected from California, USA - Siratro red BW | ecosystem: Host-associated > Plants > Roots > Nodule | place: USA: California | collected... | reverse complement strand
TTTTAAAATTCAGAATGCCAGTTTTGAACCCAGGACTTTGTAAAATAAAAAAACGCCATGAAGAGCAAAAAATAACATTTTTGTTTCTTTATCTCCATATCCTTACCTTTATTTATGAAATGAAACCATGAAGATGATGAAAAAAATAAAAATAGAAAAAATCACAAGAAGATAAAAATACAGGCTTACAGATTCAATCTTTGAGAACCATACAAAATTTTTTAAAAATTACAAAACATACCTGTACTGGTTCTTCAAGAATGATTATCTCCTTTCTAAACGTTCCTTGCTTCTCAGTTTTAAACTGAGTGTGGACAGTAAGTTAGGAGGATCAATCTTCTCTTCTTCTCTTTCTTCCTCTATTTTTTAATGTGTTCTCCCTTTATTAGTGATCCTCTTTTTTTCTTTCTTTCTTTTTGTTTTTCCGTTATCAGTCCACCTGAGGAGTTCTGTTAGAGAAAGGATAGGGATGGTGGAGATTTTTATGGGATTCTGGGGAGTTAGAGAGTTGAAAGAGTCTATCTTCTTCTTTTATCGTTTCTTTTTCAAATTTTGTATTATTTGTTTGTTTTATTATTTTATTTTTATTATTTAAAAAAACATTAACGGAAAAAAATCTAAACTACACTTTTTTACTTTTATAAAATTTATTTAAGCAAAACACTTTTTATTTATTTATTTATTTTTTAAAACTTGCAACTCAAGTTTGGAAGCAGTTATTTTTATTGTTATATTTGTTTTTATTATTATTTATTTATTTCTTATTTTTTTTAAAACTTGCAAATCAAGTTTAGAAGTAGTTATTTTTATTGTTATATTTGTTTTTATTATTATTTATTTATTTATTTTTTTAAATTTTTAGATGTTTTAATTTAGATATTTTTGTTATTTTCTTGTTATTTTCGTTTTTTTATTATTAATTATTTATTTTATTGTTTTTTTAAAAAAATCTACCTTTTTTAATGGAAAAATTCAATTTTTATTATTATTATTATTATTTTTTCAAGAAAACTTAAACTAATAAATATATTTTTATGTTATTATTCATTTTTAATTTTTTTCATTTTTATCATTATGGTTTAATTTAAAAGATTACTCGGACAAAATCGAGTGTTGACATATCTTATTCTTAAAAACATATAAAAATATAGCTTTTATCTTTTCATAAAAAATTGTGAATTAAGTTTTTATTCATGTTTTATTTATTTTATCATTTTTGTTTTATCAAAAAATTTCATTTCATAAAAAAAGTAAAAGAAAAAAGTTAAAAATTATAATTTGAATATAATACTTAAATTTTATATCAAAATTTCAATTTAAATAAGAAAATAGAATGACTTGAAAATTAAAAAAAATCATTTTTTAAATAATTAATTTAAGTTTTTATTGTTTTTATTATGTTATTTTATTTTTAAAATAAAAAAAATTAGTTTGAATGCAATCTATTAAACTTTAGATAAAAATAAAAATATGATTTGTTGTTTACATCTACTTCTCTCATTCTCGAAGCCCCTGCCTCTTCATTTGGGTCACGAGGCCGACCAGTTAGCCCTCTCTTTTCACTCCTCACGCACTCCCCTATCTTTCACTTGGGCCATGATTCGTTTTTGCAAAGGAGCTTCACACCCTCTCGTTCTTCCGGAGGCTCAAACACTTCATTCTTTCCTTCAACCACACACTTTCATTCTTCTCTTCAACCACACAGCCCACTCTTCACTCTCAAATAACAGTTTGCTCAGACAAAAAAGATAGATGCAAAAAAAAAAAAAATTCACTCTCATTCACTCTACATACACAGAGCTCACACTCATCACGATTTGGATTCTTCACCCACGCCACTCCCATCATGACATTTTCACTCTCATTACACACTGATTCTCCTACTTACTCCAAAAATTGAAGAACTAAAAATTAGAACAAAAGAGAAATACAATCGGAATAAGAAGAGGAGTTTATGAAGTAACAACGAAAAACCAAGTATCTAACAGGTATGAATTTCAAGATTTGATGTTGTATGAATCTCCACGAATGCCATATTTTGTTGCTTCATTTTGATATTTGCACTATGCATTCACATATCCATCCAACCCTTCTTTACTTATTACCCCTGTATTCATCTTCAAACCCAACAACTCTATCGTTGTCATCCAACTCTAGCAAGGGCCGCCGAGCAGCCACAACCATCAGGAGCTCAAATCTGCACCCAAACCCAACCACTTCAACATGTCAAACAAAACATAAAAAACAGCACCAACACCGGCTGCCCAAACCACCACCTCTTCCGCTCCATCGTCGAACCGCCTTCGTTTGGGCCTATACTCCAGCCGCAGCCACTGTCGCCAACCTCCTCCGCAACACCCTGTCGGCAGTTGCACAAACCCTGCATCAGAAAACCCAAACCTGCCAACAAAAAAAAAAAAAAGAAGAAGAAGAAGAAGCAAAACGAAAAGTCGCGTCATCACCACCAAAGAGAGATGCCCTCGTTGCCGGAAACCTCTTCCCTGTCGCGTTAAGCTAAGATGCAGAACTTCCTCCACGCCTCGCCGCCGAGCCGAGCCCACCTCCCTTGTGCCATGCTCTCCCTCTATCGTCGCCGTCGCCTCCTTCCAACGCCGTCATATGCTTCCGTAATGACCTCCGCGCGCCACACCCTCTCTGTTCACCGCATACCCCTAAATGGGTTTTGAAGTTGAAATTTTGGAAGCGTATGAAGGGACTTTGGAAGAGGATTATCCTGCAGAAAATGAAAGGTGTGAGAATGGAGAAATGCTTTTGTACAAGATCTCGTTGTTAGAAGAACGTGGGTTTCTCGAGAGAGCTGTTGAGGAGTTGCGCAAAGAAAGAATTTAAAATTGTTGATAAGTTTGCACACAAGGCACAAGAGGTGGACAAATTCTTGCTCCACCCTAGTACCTTCGTCCCCTCCATAGTTCAGCTAGTGAATCCGTATACATCATCCTTTTTATCTAATGAAATTGTGCTTCTTTCAGGCCTTTAAACTCATCACCATAAACAGTTATAGACTCTCACTTATGCCACAATCAAATGAAAGATGAATGGTAGTACACTATATGAGTCTTAAGCTTCTTTAACTAAGTTGTGTCAATCATGAATTCCCCTCCAGCACAATGAGCACAATGAAGTACCTAAACTTGTGGTACCACCACAGTATCACCCTGCATATTCACCTCTAAAGTAGGGATACACCCTTCAACTTCCATCATCTCAAAATTTCCTACCATCGCCCTAAATCCAGGTGCTGGTTCAATAGGGAGATTAAGAAATTTGGCTATTCTTGGATGAATAAAACTGTCTAAGCTACCTCCATCAATCAAAACTTGGAATTCGTGCCCTTGTATCTTATCTTTCAATTGTATGTCACACTAATACCCTTCATTGTATTATATGACAATTGGTGTTGAATGACCTGCTATTCAAGTTGCTTCATAAGTTCCTCTTGTGTAGGTTCTACAACTGCAACGTTCATCATATTTCCATTAAGTTGTGTTGCTCCTCATTTGTCTGCTTTAATTCCAGTAACATGAGATGCTTGTTTGAACATTTATGAGTTGTTGAGAACTTCTCATCACATGAAAAACACAAACCTTTCTCACTGCAAGATTGTATATTGACTGCTGAAAGCCTCTTGACATTATTTATGTTCGGATTAAGTATGGTTATATAAGGAGGTGTAGGCAAAAGTGGCGGCAGATGTTGCTTGGGCTGGGCTCGCTTTGGGTATTGGGTTGTGTGGTTGGTATCTATTAGTGTTTGGGCCATGTGGTGGTTTGAAATCTTTATATAGTCTTGTTACACTCACCGCACGAATTAGTGACGAAGGGCATTGAACTTTCACCTCACGCTTGATATCAGTACATAATCCACTGATAAAACAATTTTTGAGAGCATTTGGTGGTTCTAAACTGGTGCAATTAGACAGGGCAACAAACTCTGTATAATATTCTGCTACTTAACCATTTTGATCTAGTTTGAATAAGGCTTCTCGAGGTGATTGAAAAAGGGATGGTCCGAACTCCAGTTCAATTTCTCTTATCATCTCATTCCAAGTGTTGAACGGTAATGAACGTTAAACTAATTGGAACTAAGAAATGGTAGGCCTCATCATATGCAAACTCGTTATAACTACTTCCTCTTCCTTAGGAAAGCGAAAATAATCAAAATAATGATCAACAATAAAAATCCAACCTAGTGCATCTGTGCCATCAAATCTAGGTTGCTCAAAGTGTGGTTTCCTGTTGTGTATTTGGTGTTGAGGTTGTTCTCTTGCATATTCCTGAAAGAGGGCTCTAGTTGTTCAAGGTGGAACTTCAATTGAAGATTTTTAGTTGGTCTTGAATAGACTGGACGATGGAGTCTTACAATGCTTGGAACCGTCGCTCGATAATTTCACTTGAATGAGTCATTGATGACCTCTGTTCTTCAATATTAACTTTGTACATCTCGAAAATCCTTTAAATATCTGCCTCCATGGTCTTCATCCTTGTGTTCTTAGCCATAATTCAATGGAAGCACCAATGTGAGGATATAATAATCCTTAGAAGTAAAAAACATATATTATTTGGATAAAAGGAACAATAACTAGTAGTAATAGAATACAATATCTGATGTAAGGAAAAAAAATAGCATGCAAGCTATGATGAAGAAGATGTTGTGGTCCCGTGATAGGTAACAACCTGTTGATTTTGAAAGAGAGAAAATCGGAAAATAAAGAGAGAATGAACCAAAGGAACATTTCAGAGGGAAGGTGACAATACCACAAACTCCTTATGCCACAAAGTGCTCTCACCATTTGCTAAAAGGCCTTCTACGATTGCTCCTTCTTGGACCTTCATTTTCTGCAATATTATACACATGTCCTTTTATTATAACTAACTTTTCACTCTCATCATTTCCAATTTCTTCCTCCACATGTGTTGTCACAACTACTTCATCACTCATGACAGTTTGACTTTTACTTTCTTTTCAAATAGTATCCTTCAAACAATAAGATACAATAAGATAAAAAACATTTCATGTGAAAAGTTGGCAATAACATAAAGAAGGAAAAGTTAAATTGTTTAGAGTTTAGGGAGAGTTGAATTGTGCTTTTAGAAATTGTGTAGTTCATCTGATGATGTAAAGACAAACTATACGTGAATGAAAATTGGATGATTTGTCAAAAAAAAGTTTAAGATTAATTTCAAAAACTTCCTTCTTCTGTTGGTTAGTTTAACAATTATAACATGCAGTACAACAAATTAGGAGAAGAAGAAATACTCAATACTTTTATATTGGTTTGTTTGATCATATGGATTACGTTCAATTCTTCACCAACTGATCAAGATCAAGTTCTACTAGGTAGATTACTATTGCAAAGTACACACAAATATTTTTTTTTTACAAAGTCGATTATGTTACCAAGTTATAGGTTAGAGAAAATGACTTCTATGAGTGATCATAGATTGAATTTTTTAAAATTCAATCTAAAGTCAATCCAAATCTATATGGATTGGATCTAAAATTCAGATACATTTTAATTATATTAAATTGAAGTTAATTTTTTAATCCAATTTAAATTAGATTAAATTTAGTTTACATGGGTTTTCCAAATTATATTTAAATTTAGATTTAAATTTGTTTGATTTGGACTTGATTTGGCTAACTTAGATTAACACGGGATCAACCCTGCCAAAGAAAGTGTGGAGTGGGCTTAACCTAATCCATCATGACATGGACTCAACCTACCCATCATGACATAGGCTCGTTTCGACCTATCATAAGCTCGACGACAAATTCTTCCTGCACCTCTATGATCTCACCCTGCACCTCCATAGAACATTAGAAATGTCCAAATTAACCTTATTATATAATATGTAGTCCAACTTTACCTTATTTTCCTTTTATTCTCTTTTGTGTGTCCCTTCACCTCCCTCACTACCTCTGTTTTCCTACATCTCCTTCACCGGCTTCGTTTTCCTGCACCTCCTTCACAGGTGATTGGTTTGTTGTTCTTGCACCTCCCTCATAGGTGATTTTGAACCTCCGTCACCGGCATTATTCCAATAAGGGGTTGTTTCCTTTTTTAGGAAAGAAAAAATCATGTGACAAATAAAAACGTATATCAAAATATACCTTATCAGGTATATATTTATGGAAAAATGTATACCAAATTATACACCGGATTACAGGATCCGGTATATGTTTTGTATACCTGATTAGGTACAGTCTAATATACAAAAGTATACCGGATCCTGTAATCCGATGTGTAATCTGGTATATATTTTTCCATAAATATATATCATATTAGGTACATTCCAATATACAAATTTATATACTGGGTTGAACCCCACCATTACAATCTGGTATACAATTTGTATACCGAATTCCACATTCTGGTATGCAACAAATCAATAAAAAAATATACCGAATTTTACAATCCGATATTCAAACCAAAATGAAATTCTTTTGTCTCATTCGCGGATCACTCACCAGTATGCCACTACTCTCACCTTACCACCAACAGAATCACCTTAACTAACCTTTAACCACCTACTCACCGTCACCAAACAATCAACCCACCACACCAATCACCATCGATAATCAAAAATCACCCTATGAAGAATCAATGACGCACTGTCCAAACCACTGTCCATTTTATTTCAAAATTTCCCATACCCATTTTAATAATTTCTATAAGGGTATTAATGTCATTGATAATTTTATGGAGGTGCAGGGTGAGATTATGGAGGTGTAGGAAGAATCTGTCAAACTCGACTTAACCCATCATGACTTGGATTAGACAAATTCTTCCTGCACCTCCATGATCTTGTCCAGCACCTCCATACTAGACTTGAAAAGTTTATTTTACCCTTAGTCTAAAATTACATAACCCCACAGTGCCCTTAACCCCCTGCACTCCATGATCTCGTCTTGTACTTTTTTTTTAAAAATATACTAGATCAGGTGTCATCTGGTATTCACATTAAATTGATAACATATCGGATCCGATAAATAATAAGTTCGACATGTATACTAGATAACACCTCATCCAATATACTTTTTCTAAAATTTATATATACCGGATGAAGTGTTATCCGATATATGTTTTATTAATTAATACACACCGAATGACCTGGATCCGCTATATATTAATTAACAAAACATATACCAGATGACACCTCATCCTGTATATTAAGATTTTTTTTTCGCCGGATGAAGTGCCTTTTGGTATACAATTTTTATTTTTTTTTAAATATTAAGATTGTGATAAACATAAACTTGGCAGGATTGCAAACCGCTACTCTCTATAGGTCAACTACAAAAACAACTATCAATATAAATCAGTTCACAAAGAAAAGCAGAGCAACAAACATGTATCATGAGTTCTTATTTGTTTAGTCCAATCTTATTGCATGACCTTGTAAACTTCAAGCATGTGTTACTGTGTAAAAGAAAAGGAAAGAAAAAATATCTGTTCTTTTACAATACTTACAATTTACAAAATAATATATATTAAAGCAATGAGATGAATTCTCCTCCATCAGTATGTTCATTTTATTTTGCATCCATAATATATGATAACTAAAATAAGCAAACTTTCATGTAAGCACACTTAACAAAACTACTTCTTAAAATCCTTTTGAACATCTTACTATCCATTTGAAGATAAGTTTTCCTATCCTTTTGAAATCTCCACTCTGCAGGCCTTTCCTTATTAGAGTATGATAAGTACCCAAGCATTTGGAGAACCCACCTTCAAAGAGCTAGCCATTAAGGGAACAGAGCCAAATAAAACACTCCAATGAGCATCCCATAATAGCCAAGTTCCTATCATAGCACCTCCTGCTTTCACTCAGTGACATTTCCCTCTTAGTCTACTGCACAATTATTTAGAACCTAGAATCAGATACACATTAAGATGCAGACTATCATATATATTTACTGGGAGGAACAGTAAAAGGATTTGAAAACCTTATGAACAACCAAGTATTCAATATACTGAAGTCCATCCCCATCCGATTTATATTCTAAAAAGAATTGCATACTGGATATAATTTATGGACATGATCCAGTATGTAATTTTGATATACCAATGAGTCTGTTTTGGTATATAAAATTACATACTGGATCCTTTCTATAAATTGGTCATCCGATATGTAATTTTTTTTCACAATGTAAATCGGATGAATCAGGTCTGGTATACCATTAACATACCAGATGCCCTCATCTGTTTTATATACTCTTTTTCATCATTTTCACAAGGATATTACTACCATTTCAGATTTTATGAAAATATATGACGAGTTGATGGAAGTGTAGGAAGTATCCGCCCTTTTATGAAAATACATGACGAGATGATGGAAGTGTAGGAAGTATCCGCCCTTCGAATAAGTCTAACCCACTTAACATGGATTTAGCCTTGGTATAACCCTAACCTAACCTGTAACATCCCAAATTTATAAATATTTCAAATACAATAATTATAATACTCATATACACACATGTTATATATATATATATATATATATATATATATATATATATATATATATATATATAAATATATATAAATATATAATATTTTTTAAATACAAACTGAATAGGTCTAATGGTTCGTTATATAAAATATTTATCATCTAATACAAATTGGAGTCATATAATTCATATACAAAACATAAAACTTCTATATCAAAACTACACCACCAAATACTGTCAAGCCAATAAAAGAATTCTATGATTTCCGCAAAATAATAAGATGATTAAGCTTATACTTAACCCAGTATTTTAAATTCCCAAAATTTTTAATATCGTCTACAACCATTACACGAATAAATTCCACTTAAATTTGTATACTGTATATATATTCAGTGAGCTACTCTCAAGGCTCACAACTCTTTAATCATTTCATACCTATACATATTTCTTTTAAAGTTATTACTGGTCTTCATATACTGATTTTAAATTATGATTTTATTGCACTTCCATTCTCAGTTTTAATTCCACTATGTGAATGAACATATGATCACGTGACTTAGTGGAATACTTGTGATAGGATTAAATCCTTGAGAATTAAATAAGTAAAAGTTGTATATTATATGATTAAAGAATTATATTAAAATTGATTATTTATCTGATTATTTATTATAATTGTTATTTCTTATGTTTTATTTATAATTTTATTCGTGATGAATTTCTCTTCAACATTTTAAATTATCCGAAATTTCATCGTTTATTATTTTTTTTATTATTTTATTATAAAATTATTTTAATACACATGTATATATATATATATATATATAACAACACAATGGAATATCTAATTTTTTTATTCATTTGTTGCTATGGGATAGAAAATTCAGTATCATTTAGAGGGATAATTCATTCGACTATGACTTTTAACCAGAGTCCAGAAATTTTCAATGATGCAGTAGTTGTTATTGTTTTCCTACCTCTGACCGCCTATGATAGTCCATTAAACAATCTCTCTTTATTTCTGCATTGTAATATGAAAACATGTATTAAAGGTTTAATATATATGTAAGAAATATATAGTTATAGTCTAACGTGTGAGTATAGAAATATAATATAGACAATTGTACAAATTTGAGTGGATATAAGATAAATCTGAGTTTATCCTAGATTGTATAGATAAACTAATGTTACTATGAACATTTCTGATTCATTATTGATTCATATTAAATCATTACTCTATTAATAGTAGATGATCCTTTGTCATATTTTTACGCAATCAATTTAACTAATGTATATAAATTTAATTAATTTTAATTATCTAGATTACATTTATGTTTAACCTATATCATTTTTCTACCTTTTTTTTATTCTAAAAAAAGTGGCCAAGAAGTTGATTGGAATTCATAATAAGTTTTTATGGGGTGCCAAGGAAGATAATATGAAGATACACTAACTTAGTTAAGAGAAGATTTGTCGTCCAAATGGAAGCAAAGGCCTAAACATAGATGATATCTTGCTTTTTCATGAGGCACTTATAAGAAAATGAAAACAAATGTTTTAAAACTAAAGTAACAATTTTTAGAGTAAGTTACTCTTTAAATATGGTGATTATAGAAACCTAATAGGAGTTGAGGAAAAAAAAAAGTCTAAATTTGGTTTAGAGATTTAAGGAATGTGTGTGGAAGATAAAGTCAAATTAAATTATTTGAAAATATCATAACAAGAAAGTTAGGTGATGGGAAATATCCAAATTCTAATGGGACAAATGGTAGCTCATAGAAAGCTTTTACATATTGTATACCATGTAAGTACAACAACAACTTGAGGTGAGTAACATGAGAATTTGGGTGGGACTCATGGGAATGGAGACTATGTTGGCACAATAAGCTATTTGCATGAGACAAAAAAATCCTTAAAATTTGTTGACTCGGTTGGAAAAGATATGATAAAGAGCGGAGGATGTGTGATTTTGAAGTGAATAGATTAATGGTATTTATACACTCAAGTTATACAATATGTAATAATTGAAAATATGAATAAGCAAGATGCCACTTATAATGTCCATAGAAGGGTAATTGATGCAATTCCAATGTTGATTGCACGTGTCAAGTGTTTTCTTCTAAGGAGAATTTTTTTTTCATGTTGCATGAATGTAGGAAATGGAAGAGATGAATTGAAATGCAGTTTGAGAGCGTTTGGTTGTGGAAACTTAATGAGAAACCTATGTGAGGTTAGACAAACTCATTAAGAGAAAGTCTAGAAAAGAGTCTTTAGGAGACTACTCTAGAGAGAGTTCTTGAACAAGTAGAAAAATGCTCAATTTGGCCATCATTTCATAACTCAATCATAAAATAAAAATTCATGTACAAAAGGCTCCTATTTATAAACTATGAAAGCCCCTAACCCTAACTTATGGAGAAAGCTTCTTAAAAATTCTCTCTAGTAAGGTGTTGACAAGTGACTCCTTATGGTTGGCTTAAATTCTTTCCATTAAGGGAGTGACAAGTGACATAGGTAGCTTGCAATCGAAGTTTCAAATACTCTCTAATGAGAGATGAAAAAGTGGCAAAAGAAGCTTGGAGAGGAAGCTCCTATGTAGCACATACTTGGAATGCCATGTGGTGCCTTCTTGGACTCATTCTTCTAAAGTGGTGCCTTTTTTAAGCTTATTTCAAAGGTGGACGTCCACTTGTTATTATGGGATTCAACGCCCAAAACCCTACACCACTTGGCACAAAATACAAGGCCTAAAATCCTATTCTACTTGGCCCAAAATACAAGACTCAAAATCAAATTTATACTACTCTATATAATTTTTACAAGTAGAGGTCTTATAATCTTGATGCTCTAGTATTTCTAAAGTGATCTTCTTCAATTTTGAACTTGGGCCCAAAAGTTCATTTGGAGGCCCAAACAATCCTAATTAAACCCAAACTTTTGATAAGCTCCTAGTCAAGGTTGTATCTTACTGACCTACTTATTCTTGTTTGTAGTCTTGGATATGAGTTTGCATCATATCCTACCTCTTTAAAAAATATATGTCTTCAGATCTTGCATGTAGCTCATTGACTGCAGACTTTATTTATTTTTATTATTTTGTGCAAGGATCAAACACCAACCTATAAAAGCAATCGAACAGTAAAATTGATGTCATATGCACAAAAATTTTAAGAATAAAAATATAAGAAAACACCTGTCTTCTAAGGTCAATGTATCCCTTAGTTGTTGATAACAAATAGTTTACCACATGGATATTTTTATTTTTACAAGACAATGACATTTATTTTTGAAAATGTTTTGTGGACAACTAAGGGTCATTGTTTTAAAAACATTTTTTTCACTTTGTTTTGGGGTAGATAACAACAAAACATAGTGATGTTTTGATATTTTAAAAAGAATAATTATCATCAGAATATGAATGAAAAGAAGAATTCAACATATGAGATTCCCCATTTGAAGATTCCTTATTAGCTAGTGTGTAAGAGGTGTCATAAGAGAATCTTCTTTTATTATGGATCTTTCAACTATTTCTCCTTCTTTCTTTTCTTTTCCAATCAACCTTTCACAAGGTTTCTCCGAGGAAGAGTTTATATCAATGTTTGGTTTAGTCCCATGCATAGATTTTTATTTAAGCAAGTCGTCACAAGGGTTTCCTATAGAGGTGTTTATGTCATTGTTTGATTATACTCCAGACAAAGATTTTTCTTTTTCCTCTCTTTTTATCTTGTCTTTCTCTTCTCTTTCTCTCTAGTTTCTTCCTCTATTTCTCTCTGTTCTTTTTCCTGTGGCCTCTCATACACGTAGATGGAGGTGTAACCCCCCTCTTGGAATCTCTCATAGAATAGGAACTGTTTAGGTTGTCTTTAGAACTATATTTTATTTTTAATTATTGTTCTACCCTAATGCATAGTTAAACTATCATTTAAATCATTGCACAAAATAAGTTCAACCCTATCTTGGATTTATCGAAGGCCACTTCAGAACCTAGGTATTGTTTTCCTAAGTTCTCCTTTAATCCCCACCCTCATTATAACTCCCTTTTTTGTGTATACTCTTCCATACTCATGCTCCTTTGTTGTAGTATATAGAGTTGATCCATCAACTCCCTATGATAATAGGACAACACATATCTTTTCCTTAAGGTAGCCCTAAATTCCTTCCAATACCGAATTTGGTGATTATGATGGGTCATAAGGTCTTGAACTAAAGATGTTCTTTAGTACAAAGTTGATCCCTAAAAGCTTAAGGTGACTAGAGACTATGCTTTCATGGTCTAACTGGTGGCACTCAAATATTTGCTCAACCTTTATCTTTCAATCTAAATATTCTTCAGTATTGTCCTTTCCATAGAAAGGGGGAAGGTTAACCTTAGGCTCAATGTGTTAGCACCAAGGCTTACTAAGTGATTTGATGAAGCCAACAAAATGATGAAGTCTATAGGGGATCAAAGCTTGCAATGTGGATTGCTTGAAGCCATCATGGAGCTTGATAGAGTTTTGGTCTAGGACTTAGGTTGAGTGTGTGTGTGAGAGTGTGGTTTTGGTACAAAACCATGAGTTACATGAGAGATCACTCAAAGTAAGCTCCAAAGTTAATTTGGCTTAACAAATTTCTAAGAGGTTCTAACATAAAACTTTAGAGTTTTGAAAATCTAAGTCTAAAGAATATTTCAGTAAACTATTTTTAGAATTCAAATTACTCAATTTTCTAAGTCACAGAAAAATCAATCAATTGAACGATTGATCCAATCGATTGAGTTTTAACAGAATTAAAACAGTTTGTCTATATAAAGGACAAACACGTGTTTTCATAAGTATCAAGACATTTTGAGCGAACAATTGTGATTGTGCTAAAACGTGCTTTTCACATTGAGAACATTTGACATTTGATTTTCATTAAGAACAACCTCAAGAACATTAATCTTGGAGTCTTGTGTTGAGAGAGCTTTTGCGCAACAATGGTTTTGCACCAGAGTTAAGTATTTCTACTCTATTCTTAATTCAATTTGTAATCTGTTGAGTATAACTACTGTTGTATTCATAATATTCTTGATCATCTTTGTATTGTAAGCTGTGGTTACAAATTACATAGTGGTTTGTAGTTGTAACTGGTTTTGTGCAGTGGGTTCTGCATTGTTTGGACAACTGCTGCGAGGTACAATAACTAGTTTTACAAGACAAGGCTTAGGTCTTCATCTTTAGCTTCATGCTTTTACTTTGCCTTTGTCTAAAATGCTTGGCTTTATCAAATGTTGAATCCTTTGAGATTCTCAACAAGAGATAGACAAGTGGCAAAGGAAAGCTCCTATGTGACGCATACTTGGAGTACCATGGGGTGCCTTTTTGGACTCATTCTTCCTAGGGGACACCTTTTTTGAAGGCTTATTTCAAAGGTAGATGTATGCTTGTTCATGTGGGCTTTAAGGCCTAAAACCATACACTACTTGACCCAAAATCCTATTCTACTCATGGTCAAAAATAAATTCTACACTACTCTATATTATTTTTACAATTAAAGGTCTTATAATTTTAATGTTTCATATCTTGAATTTGGATCCAAATTTTTTTTTGAAAACCAAATAAGTCCAATTAAACTCAAACTCTTGATAAACTAATAATACAGACTATTTACTATTCAACTCTTTAATCTTGAGATGAATTTATATTAATAATGTCCCTCAAATATTTATATGTTCTTTCACTTTAAAAAAATCTTAAAAATAAATCACATGCAAAGACAACTTAAAAAAAAGGAAAACTAATATAAATACAATCAAATTTGTGTATCAATTCTATTAAAAGAGAGAAGAATTAACTAATCACATTGTATTTTGGTTTAAAATAGTATGAAAAATTTACTAGAAATTCGGTAAGACATGCACTGTATTACTAAATAATTATATTTTCAAATTGATCATAAGCGAATCTATTTAAAAATTTGAAATGAGAAATCCTCTTTGTCTAATAATCATGAAAACAATTTAAATATTAAATATTATGTAAAATTTTAATTCTAAATCAATCATTATAAAAATCGAGAAATTAAACACAACGGATTAATGTGTTGAATTCGATTTTACTGAATTCTATTATTAATCATATAACTTTTAATTACACTTTACTTATTTTTGGACTAACCAGATTAGTATGAAATAAAATTTCTGGAGACAAACGTATCACGCACGTAAAAAAAGCTATCCACAATTATTGTGAATTTCCAATTTCACTCTTCATATATAAAAAATATTTAATTTCTGTGCATCTAAACGTTACGAATTTAGTTTCTACCGTCACACACGAATACCATTTTTTTTTTATTCAGCTTAGTTTATATATATATATATATATATATATATATATATATATATATAAATTTTTTTTTTTGTATATATAAAAAATTATATATTTTTTTTAT
>Ga0099825_1006314_pt1 | contig 14888 bp, 8 predicted proteins | sample SiratroredBW_FD_76838 | JGI IMG/M metagenome (GOLD analysis project Ga0099825, IMG submission 76838) | Root nodule microbial communities of legume samples collected from California, USA - Siratro red BW | ecosystem: Host-associated > Plants > Roots > Nodule | place: USA: California | collected... | reverse complement strand
TCTACATTCTGTCTTTCGATTATTTGGATTCTCTGGTCTTGGGAGAGAGGCTGGGAGGTTGAAAGAAATTCATTCAATTATCGGATATCTCTCTCTGTTTCTGCGTCGGTCCACCACGTGAGAACTGTGCCTGTATGAGAGAGACAACCATTAATTTAGTTCTTGAAGTGTTCTTATCTTATTTAAGAGTAATCCCTTAAGTATTAAAAAATGTTAAATAATCCTTAAAATATTGAATAACTTTTTAAATTTCTCCTTAAACGTTAAGTAAAATATACGAACCTTGACAAACATTCAAAGATTAGTTATATAGTTTTATTCAAAGGCTACTTGGAATGAGAATTTTGGGAGACCATATTGTGGCTTATTCAATATGTATTTTATCATATTTATAACCATTAAACCTTCAATTAACTATTATAATTTTACATTTTTATAACATGTACTCATTTTGAAGATTGTGTTGGTGAAATGTCTTTTAGAGACAACAGATATTTAACATTATATAAGACTCGAATTCATGGATCTATTTACTTTCTACTTCTAAGTTAACTTAAACTATAATATTGCATAAATAATTATTGTTGTAGGATACTGAAATATTGATTTACAACTTTTGTTAACCATAAATAATATCGAATTGATAGAGAAATAAAAGCTAAGAGATCATAATGTTGCCCAAAATATAAATGAAGAGTACTATACTGAAGTTTTAAGATGGTGAACCCCGACACATTCATAACGTGGCAGAAAATAAAAAATAGTCACCAAACCAGGAACATCACCCTTCCTGAATATTAGAATTAAATTATTGTATTTATGCCCCAATAATGAAAGAAGAATAGATGCTTACATACAGAGCAAGTTAGCAGTCAGCATAATCCTATAGGTAGGAGGAAAATATGCATAAGAGAAAAGTGCACCCCCTCGTTCAGTCCCTTGGACCTCTCATCAAATAAAGCCGACCAGAATTGGCAGAAAGTCACTGGAGCAGCTTCCTCCATGTAACAGTTTCTATATCTCATACAACATACAGATGCTGCTGGGCATGACAATCCCAGACAAATATCCTGCATTTCTTATCAAACGAATTAAATTATATTCACATCAGGTATGTATGCATATACAGGTTAATCGCTACGCAAAGCTAGTAGGCCCTACATAATTTTACATACAGCACAATAACATAGTTCCATACTATGGAACAAAGGAACACTTGTGCTAATTCCTAGCTGCAAATTGTGTTTAACAACTCGCAATCAGTTCCACAACAACCACTATTGCTTCCCAGATTCTGGTGCATCTAGCTGACGTATTTTAACTTGGTAAACCTTCTTGGTCTGCTTATCATGAATTGTTGGCCCCGATGCAGCTTCTTGATGCCTAGCAGGCATGCCATTCATAGGTTGTGGTTTAGTCATCCATTTTGGAGGTGGTATTGAAGGATCCGTGTTCTGCACTAACCGGGGTTGTAAATTGGTTATTGGTCTGGAACTTGGAAGCCTCAATGACCTAGGTCTCTCTCTTTCCTCCATCGTTAAAGCAGACAACTCAGTTTTCATATTGTGAAACTGTTCTTCACGCTGTAACCTGTCTCGTACCTTAAAATTCTGTCTGTCATTATGTCCACCATATTTTGGTGTAGTCATTACGCCATGGTGATTATGTTGTCCATTATAACCACTTGCGTTCTCACCATAATATTTTCCATATCCAGCTGATCGAAGCCTGTTCATTGTATGATGGACTGGAGGTTGCTCCAGCAATCCATGGGATCTGTTATTTGATTTAATGTTGAGGGTGTTCTTAACAAATCGATGAGCTGCTTCTCCCAGTTCAGATCCAGCTTTGGCTCCAGGTATTTGTGGCCTGTGGGATGCATCATATACAGAACGGTCAGGCAAGTCAAGTATCTCCAATAGAATAAATGACAGGTTTCATGCATCAAGAAAATTACATGCTCGGATTGAAAGTCACCGAGAACTTTTTAACTTCCACAACATTGAATTTTTCAGATATTCTAAGTATACTACTTTAAGAAAATACTGATAATTACTTCTCAAAATTTTGTAAATATAACTATATAAGACAATGAGCTGCAATTCCATACATCACCATTATGATTCAATGATTTGTTAACCTTTGTTCTCTTATCTTTCATTGATTCTCATAAAAGTTGAAAATTTTGATTCGCTTAAATGTTAAATGAAAAAGACCTGGAGGAGCGCTATTGAATGCACACTATTTATCCAGTGCTATGTTTTCATTCTTTTGAAATACGGACTTCACAGTCACACACTCACCCTATTTGGTAGCTATTCCATTGGCGGGCTCTGTTACATTTTTCAGAAATAGAGTATTCACAGTCTCTCACTCTCTGCGAGAGTTATTTTGCTATACAAGGGCTCAATTCTAACTATGCTAAAACATAAGCTTGCAATCAGTACGTGTAGTTCTCAAAGTTATTTCCTTAGGTCTTAAGACAATCTATTGTTCCCAACAAAAGACTACAAATAAAATGTAATTCTTATCCAATGTCCACACCACATTATGGGATTCTGCTCTTAGGACGAAATACCATTTAGAAGAAACATGCAAACAATTATGTATTACTTACTGGTTGTCATATATTCGCCTCTACATCGGTTGATAGTGAGACTCAATTGTTTTGTTTGAGTTGTGGTTAACTTGTTTTGTAAATTATTTGTTTAAAAGTATTGCATTCAGCACTATTGCATCCGTTATTGAATATTATGATACATTTCAAGCTATTTTTAATCATCTCTGAATGTTACAATTCAATATGATCTTCAGTTTATGATTCAAAAATTAGTTTGGAATTCAAGATTTGATAACCTTTGGAAAATTAAACTCAAACATCAGTTTGGCCAGCGCTGCTATTGTATGTTTACCCAGTCAGCAAGAACATGACATATATTGCACAAACCTGACATCCTCATGGAAACAGATTCTCACCTTTCTCTTGCTTGCAGTCGTTGACCAATATTGTCCTCATGCCACAGCACAGGAAAAGGTTTAATATCAGTGGCTTCTAATACCTGCAAACAGAAACAAAATGAATGTGAGATCTATATAATTGAACTGAGAAGGAAACAGCAGGCATTGTTGAATTTAGATGGGAAGATAGATAGAACAGAATATTTTAGACAGAATTTAGAGAATGAGAATGCTTTATTATTTAGTTAAATGTAGTAAACAGTTTATGTAAGATATGTATATAGCCTTATTGTGGAAACTATTCGCAAGGATAATCTTGAGGGAAATTCCTAGACACCAACCAAGGAACACTAAATGCAATTAAACATACGATAAATGAAGATGATATTTCCTAAGTACATTTACAATTATTATTTCAAACATGCGTCACCATCTAATTAAAAAGAATAAAAAACATAATAAAGGTCAAAGTATAGCTAACTCCCCAAACCAAGTTAATAGTTATTGACACGAGTAGTGGTTCTATGAGTATATAAATAAGCAACAGTTGAGTAGCTCCATCCTTCAGACGAACTGATTAACCTTTCAAGTCAGATGCTAATAGTAGTCAGTCAGAACACAAACCTTGTTGGGTATTGCTACACCATCTGGAAGTTTCGGGATATGATTGTGTCTTTGAGGGTTAAGAAATGTAATATTTCTGAAATACAAAAACACTAAACATGAGTTCTGTAGAGAAGATTAAATTATTTCATAGGTGTAGTAACAGAGGACAAAACTTACAAGACTTGGTTACATTCAACATCTTGCAATCCTCTGATGGGAGAAGATACAACAGAGCTGAAAACATTTCTTTCACATAACCAAAGATATCCATTCATCCCACCACTACTAACAAACAAGGATAACAAACAGGTATATGAGCCTATTAAATAGCCACCAGAATTCAAAATGATGAGTACCACTAGCATATTCACCAACCTAGCATTTGTGTCAATTGGCCGAACATATCTTTCATGTGGGGCTAATTGACTACAATCATGGTAATAAGATAAGATATGTGAAGCCAAAGCATATGCACGATTGACATATAGCAAATCAAGCATCACACTGTTCCGAAAGTGTTCTTCCTCCTGCATATAAGAAAACTGAAATTAAGCACTAAAGACACGAGAATCAGAAGCTTTCATGAATTCTTTTGCTGTAAAACATGGAAAACTCTGACAAAAAAAATTGTCAAAGCTATCTAGCTATTTTAAATATCTCTTAAAGTAAAGATCTAAAACAAAATCTTCCAGCAATTGAGTAGCAAAAACAGAACAGAAGAAGATTATTAACACTCAAAATTATCTAGTTAGAAATGGCTACAGTCAATCAATATTCGACAATTCCTACTTAAAGAGTTGCAGCTGCGTTTCCTACTGTGAGAATGCTGAACACACATTTTATGCAACTCTGATCTTATTTTAAACATAAAAAATTCAATTGAACTATGTAAGAAAATAAAGAATTATTTTATTGACATCAATCACACCAATTACATTCTCATTATCTCTAATTGTAATAAATAAATCCTTTAAAAAAGGAAATAAAGATATGCCGCGACGAATAGGAAGATTCTAAAGATATGTTTTCCTAATTTCTCTGGAATATTGAGAATATTCTTTATCTTAATAATCCGCTACTTACAACAAATTCCTAGTGGATTCAAGAAGAATCACAAGGTTTAATTTTACAGTATACTCTTTCATGCAATTCAACAACCAACAATTTCTATGAAACAAGTGTTCTTAGTCCATAATCATAAATATACAAATAATCCTCCTGCCCTTCCACACACACACATTCACTTAAAAGTTCCAAACCGTTAATGTATCTTCAATTTTTCTTGTGGCAGCAAGCAATTTCTTCTCATCAATAAATGGCAGCTTGGCAACACCCTGAAAAGCACCCACAGCAGTAGTTAAAAAACAACCTTAACTCCCACTTCATTCTAAAGCATTCCTAATTTGTAAACATGCTATAATACCTGCCATGCAAATCGTTTTCCGTTCATATCAATCTCAAAATCTGTCAAATAGATATCCATGTCATATCAGAAGAAGAAAATATGTTAGATTTAATAGAATTAATTATAAACAATTAATAGACAATTATCTCACCGGCAGGGTAAAAGTGAAAAATAGGAGATGAAGGATCAGTCATCAAATCTCTATATTTCTTAGGCAGTGCACTTGAACTGCAATAGAAAATAAATAAGTGAAACAGAAAGGATGATAGAATAGATTTAATTTAACCATAAGAGAAGGAAGAAACCTTGAAGCAGGTAGGGTGCCCATGAGCTGATCAAATGGTTTAAATGGCTCTCCAAGCAAGAAAGTTATTTCCTGATCAGCTAGATCTTTAAAATCAGAAGCAAAGGGAGCATAATGATAGGGGTAGTACCTGAAGAAATAATAAAATTAAATAGTATGAAGATTGAACTAGTCACGATGATAATTCAACTAAAATGAAGGAGCACTTCCGATGTTGACATCAAAGCCCAAGGACATGGTGAGAAGGATCAAGACCAAGGCTCAACATTTTAAGGAGACTAGGCTAATTATATGAATAGCATTCTTGGAGAGCTAAAATAAAATTATTAATATATCACTGACAGTTAGGATTTGAACACAGAATCACAAGTTTAGAATGTGCTCCCTTAACCATCGGGTAAAATCAGTTTACTGGCAAAACTAAATTTGTATTAAAACATTTTGGAATTCAGAAAATGGATGCAGATGATTTTGACAAACCAGTGAGAATATATCTCTGCTAGGGTTCTTCCTTGCATCTTGCAATTTTTTCAACAATTCATCAATTGTGGTGCTCATCCTTAGGCATATCAAATCTTGTTTGTGACAACTTACCTAGGTTTCTTTGTTTTGTTTTCAGTTCCTAACTTTTAAATTGATTCCAATCCCTAACCCCTAAGTTCTCAAATATTGTGTCAATTCTATTTGGAATCTTATCAACTTCTAGGAATTCAAGTCAATTCTATTAAAGCTCTCAAGAAGTGGAATTTAGCTTAACTCATTCTTACAAATCGGTTTGGTAAAGTGAGGTTTGCATCTATTTATAAACTATTGAAAGGTTTCATCTCTAGTCGATGTGGGATCTCTAACACACCCCCTCACGCCGAGACTGTTCAACTCAAGCGTGAGACTATATTGTTTAAAGGTGGTCCGATAGCGGCCCGATAGCGGGTGGCCCAAGAATCGTGCTAGGATAGGCTCTGATATCATCTCAAGAAGTGGAATTTAAGCCTAACTCAACCTTACAAACCGGCTTGGTAAAGTAAGATTTACACTCATTTATAAACTATTGAAATGCCTCATCTCTAGTTGATGTGGAATCTCCAACAAAAACAACTTAGCCTCATCAAGGCATTCAGTCTATGTCATGTTAAGTTGTTTCTCAACCCACAATTGTAAGTTCCTGCTAGCAAACAACATTGTGAGTATGACATAATTTAATAAAACTTGAAGTCGACAACTGTAGCATTGAAGTTAGCACATAAGGGAAAGAAGAACAGATGTGGAGTGTGAACGGATACATTCATCAAGTTACTCTCAACTAATCCAATACTATCAAGAAAAAAGGTAAAGATACATTATTTAACAGTGTTATCATGTTTGAAGTGCATACTTATATTCTTCAAATCATCTTAATGCAAACCCATTCATTACCCTAGGATTTCTTTAAGCAAATAATAATAACAATAATGATAAAACCTCTAGACAGACAGCTTTCTAGCTTTACAATAGGTCCAAGTAGTCGCCTTTGATTTTCTGAGAAACCAACAGTGGTGTTTTACACCAAAAAAACTTATTAGTTGTGACTAACTGTTAGAAGTATAAGTAACATCTAAAATTTTTATATTAGAATATTTTAGTATCTTAGATACTCTCTTCGGATCTATTCTTATTTTATATTTTTATTTGTTTCCTTATTTAAGTAAGATCTTTATAATTATAGAAATACCTTATTAGTATCAGATCTATTTGAATATGACTTATAGACCCATCATATCATGTATTTGTTGTCATCAGTTAATATAAAATGACTTTATTGTGTAGTCCACACATACAATTTTCATCATCTCTTTCATCTGTTTTCTCTCTTTCAACATGGCCTATGCAAAACCAACTGAAAGCCATATCAATGCTGTACCATTCTTCATGACCTGTTTTGTGACTATTATGCTACCGAGTTCCTCAAAACAAAAAAAAAGACGGAACTCTAATTAGTCAGTTCTTTCGTTGTATCTCTTATTTTTAAGACGAATGTCACTTTTCCACCGTGTCCTAATTTGGTTCCTTATTTAATTAAGATCTTTACAATTACAGGAATATCTTATTAGAATCAGATCTATTATTATATTGATATATAGACATATCGCATCATGTATCAGTTTATATAAAATGACTTTGTTGTGTAGTCCATACACACAGTTTTCATCATCTCTTTCATCTGTTTTCTCTCTTTCAACATGGCCTGTGTTTGGCAAAACTAATTGAAAGCTATATTAGAGCGGTACCATCCTCCATGACATGTTTTGTCACTATTCCTTTAGTGAGTTCCCCAAAGTAAAAAAATACAGCTATAATTAGTCACTTCTTTCGTCGGATCTCTTATTTCCAACATGAATGTCACTTTTCTACCGTGTCCTAATTTCATTTGCCACTAATACATAATTATTCTTAATTTGTGCCAAAGTGAAATATTTTTTTCAAAACAATTAAGTTTAATAAACTTTAGTTTGCTTGAGGAGGAGTGTTAGTATAAAAGAAACATATAAACATCTTAGAATGTTTTAGAGTATCTTAGATGCTAATCAAGACTTATTCTTCTTTTATATTTCGATTTGTTTCCTTATTTAATCAGGATCTTTCCAGGAACATCTAATTAGAATTACATTTACTAAAATGTGATTTATAAGCATATCATTTTATACATTTATTGTCATCAACTTGGATAAAATGGACTCTCTTGTGTAGCCCATGCACACATAGTTTTCAACATCACTTCCATCTATTTTTCTCTCTTTTATAAATTTAAACACACCAACTTGCCAAGTGAATCACAGAGAAAAATGATAAACAACAGTAACTTAAAACCTATAAATAAATAAAAAACTATCACTAACCACTTCCATGAGCTGACACCTTGATAATAATACCGGCAAATCCAACAAAGGCCTTCCACATATTTCAAGACCTAAAAGACAACTAAAACCATGAGCTGAATTCCAGTTCTAATATAAGAAATTAATGAGGATGAGAAGGATAATATTCACAAGAAAGCAAAATATTCAGAATCAATAAATCTCTATCTCTGTTAAGAATGCACATGATAGATTTTGCAATATATTTATCAAATAAGAAGTCATTCTTCGGGGGCAACATTGAATTTTGTTTACATCAGTATCAATAGATCTAAACCCATTTGAAGACAACATGCAGTTGGAGGGCATAAACAGACTAGGTTTCCTCCTTTGGAACACAGGTAGAGGGAACAGTATCACAAAGTTCAAGAATCAAGACCCTATAAGTATAGCCACATCCATTAAAAAGAAAAGGTAGAAATACGTTTGTATGCTTTCCCTTCTAAGTCAGAATGCATATAAATGGACACTGTCAGCATTTAAAAGATTAAATCACATGTGTGGGCATTAGATTTGAATATAAAAGCATATCCAAGAACTGCAAAATCTTTTACAAGATTAGTCTTATGTCAGACATAGACTTACAGTATCTTTCTTAATTTTATCAATCTCCTCAAGATTTGATACACCAAACTTTTCAGCATAATATCTTTCCTTGTATCCAGGATCCCCTAATTTAACCTGAAAAAATAAGAATCATTTAGTTCTAAAATTGATATGCATTTCTAATAAATTGCTCATTGGATTTGATGGGTCAAACATTGGCATAGCCTCGCTGTCACAGACATGCTACCCTTAGTGTTTCTTTGGGAACACCAGTAAAATTACTTTCCTGAAAAGCAATTTTGGTGGTGTTCCAAAACATGCTGTAGAAAATCAAAACATAAATACAGAAAATAATCTGGCAATATATCCTAATATTTAACCTTATCCACAAGCGAGGTTCGCGGTTGTCGAGGCATTTCTCCTCTTGCCCTAGCTCTAATCTCTTCATTATTTTCTGCAGCCTGTAAATACAATTACATACCAGAAAGCAGTAACATATAAAAGCATATTAAAAGAACATATAGCTAAGGAATATCAGTCCATGAAATTTGTTAGAAGGCAGACTACCAGTTGAATGCAAACTCGTTTCTGAAAGATTTGATCTTCATGAATAGCAATAAACTGGATAAATCGTTCCACTCTATCTAAGAAAACCTGTGAGGTATAAACAATTTCACATTGCAATACTCGTTGAAAATGAAGGAATTCCAGAGTGATAATTTAAGAGTTATATCCACTAAATGAAAATATAAGAAAGAATGCTTAAGAGATTAACGCATCTCCTAGTTGATTCATGTATTATAAGAGTCCTTACATAACAGATACACTATAAATATCTAAAAAGACTACACCAAGGTGACATATAGGTATTACTTAAGTTAAACCACCATAACAAGTTAACTTATTAAAACAAGTTAAATAATTCTAACACATACCCTTAAGTTTAAGCATGCAAATTGTATGTAATAAACCTAGAACATATAAATTGAATTCAAGGTCTTCTCAGGGACTTGGTGAAAATATTTGTAAGCTGATCCTAAGAGCTGACAAATCCGTGCAAATTTCCTTACACAATAACTTTTCTCAAATGAAATAACAATCAATTTCTCTGTGTTTGGTTCTTTCAAGAAATTCAGGATTGGAAGTACTGTGGATGGTTACTGGTAACAAGATACATTTTCATTTTTTGAATTTCACAAAATTTCAACTCTTAGAGGAATTATTTTATCCACACAATTTTATAAGTGATTCTATTTTGGCACTAGATTGAATACCCACATTCAGTTTCTTGCTTTCCAAGAAATTATATTGTCTCCAACAAGAACACAATCCAATAATGAAACACCTGTCTACAGGAGATCCTGCCCAACAACATTACAATACCCATACATCCAAGTATTTCTCTTATCTTCATATAGCAGTATTTGTGCTAAAGCCTTTTTGAAGCATTTAAGGATGCAAATGATAACATGTTAGTGATTAAGACAAGAACTTGCACAAACTGACCAACCACTCCAACTGCAAAAACAAGTTAGGTCTAGTAATTGTAAGATAAATAAGTTTTCCAAAAAGTCTTCTATATCTTTCCAGGATTGAGAAAGGTTCACTTTGCTCTTTTATTTGGATTAATAGGACTATTCACAAGTCTACAATCAATCAAACCTATTTCCTTAAGGACATCTAAGGTAAATTTTCTCTGAGAAATTACAATACCTTCCTTTAATTGAACTACTTAAATACCCATAAAGTATCTAAAACATCCAAGATCTTTTGTCTAAAAGTGATTGCATAAAGGTTCTTTGGCTAAGAAATTTTAGTGGCCTCATTATATGTAATGACTGTGTCATCAAAATACACAAATGATACACGCATTTCTTATGACATACATGACAATAAAAGATTGAGCGATATGTCAAACCAAGCATGCAGAGATAGTTTAAAATCATAGAGAGATTGGTATATTTACAATCTAACACACCCTCCTCCTGAGCAACAAAGTTAGGAGGTTGCTCCATGTAGATTTCCTCTTCTAGATCACCATGAAAGAAGACATTCTTGATCACCATAAGGAAGACATTCTTGAATCAAGTATCCATGAACTTTGACTTTGGACGGTTTTAGAAATGGAAGTCGTTGACAAACCAGATTGAGCGGGAGGTTGTGCTTGGCTGCTCGATTTTAGTGGTAGATATTCATGATATTCTTCATCATAAAACCCATTTCAAACTTTTCAAATTTGGAGATATTGGTTGTCTTGTCAAGAAAGTCATGTAAAGAGAAGTCATTCTCTTGAGTATGGACTATTATATTAAAATAAGACCATTAAGAACACAATAGGACTACTTCTTCCTCCTCGATTGTCACAACCTCCCTTTCCGAAAGTAGACAACATGGAAGATGATTCAACAGAATCATGAAAATTTCTATTAGTAAGGATGGGAACACAAACCAGACGTGTTGTTAGACTTTCCATTGATGGAACCTCTTGACCAGTCGGGATTTGAACATGATTAAAATCTGGGATCATGACACGAAGGATGACAACCATATAGAACTTATCCAACTTCTTAATTTGTTCAACGAATCTACTTCTAAGTAACTGATTAGGCTTCAGTAATAAAGGAAGTTATGTCGTGATTTGTTTATTTAAGAGATGTCAACTTATGGGCAGAACTATAAAGGCATTGCATATCATTTGCAAAATTACTTTTAGCCTTTTCCAGAAAGAGTTACAAGTTTTGAATTCTCTAAAAGTTCCCAATATATTGGGTTTCACAAATTGCCACAACAAAGCACAGAGCTGAAAATCCATCTTCCACTATTCAACTTTGTCTAATGGTATTTTACTATCATTTTCTTCCAAGTGACCACAGAAACCTTGACCAAAAAACCAAAGCTCAACAAATGCATAGCAAGAGAGGTAATTTTTTCCATTAAGCTTCTCTAAAGCAATTGTGGGAGTCCAGGAAAAAGAGGTGGGAGGTTCTGAAGGCGTTTTGAAGAAGGAAGAAGGTAAAAAAGGGAATTTGAGAGGGACAAGTAGCTGCAACTTATGGGTTGAAACCATCAATGGTGGAAAACAAGAACCGAGGGTTGAAACATGGACAAGGGAGGCCAACAAACCCTATGGAGGCCGTGCAGCATTTGGCTTTCACGTGCCTAGTTGGGCGCACGAACATGGTGCATGTGGGGACAATTCAGCCTCCATTACTGGTTGGGTTGTCTATCACTCAACGAAAGAAACCAGATCCAATACTCACCAGAGAAAATGGCAGTGGCTGATGGAGACGTACAGCTGAAGACAGTGGCGGACAGCACAACATGGTGGCAGATGAGACGAAAATGACCAGGTGCTTGTTGGAGAAAAAGGACAGCAGTCAGCGGCTGACAGTGGCAAGTCGCGGTATTCTCACTGGACAATGACAGAGAGAGCAAAATTGACCCACTCTAATACAAACTTGAGAATAAAAAATGAGAAAGATTGCTCAAGAGATTAATGCATCTCTTAGCTTATTCATATATTTACAAGAGTCCTTACATTAGAGATACACAAAAAGATCTGAAAAGACTACACCTAGGTGAGAGATACGTATTACGTAAATAAGTTAAACTATCCTAACAAGTTAACCTATTCAAACATGTTAAACAATTCTAACATATCCAAGGCACAAAACAAGCAACTGACGTGAAGAGATATTGCTGGAGAAGACTTCATCATGCTGAAGAACAAATTATAACTGCGTAACATAATACAAAACAGAAAGATTATATAACTTAGTTTCATTACAGAGAAAATAAATTTACCTGGCCCGCATCAGTAAGATAACCACCTATGACAGAAAATTCCTTTCTATATACATGCATCAATAAATTTATGGCCCCCTGAAATAGTACAAAGTTTGTTAAAGATAATAATATTCTTAAATAGAAAGAGACAAATATTCAGAGGAACATAAGTCATAACCAAAGAATATTTGGAGCCCACACATCCCAAATATAGTAGTAATAAATGGAAATGCAATATTTTTTGTTTCCAGCTACAGCTCAGTGTAACATGGTGCATTTTGGATGCTTACCTCCCTGATCTCTAATGTTGGCATATGTGGAAGGAAATCATTGCCAGCAAAAAAGCATAGAAATACAAAATCGTCCACAACTCGTTCAAAGTCAATCTCAAATGGAGGGTTGGGTATCTCCAATTCAAATTGTAAATATTCACGCAGCACCCAGATGTTAAGAAACTGAAAATAATATGAATTACCTTAAAATTGAAAACAAACAGCATAGAAATATAAAAAATCAGATCAATATTACGGACTTCAATTCTCAAACCTGATATTTCTTCTTATGAATAGGGCTATCATCAGGAGTATCAAAGTCCTCAACTTGACAATCAGCTGCAAAATGCCCAACTTGGCCACACAAAAAACACTTATCCTGTTGACCAGGTAAAGTAACTACCTGTTCATGCATTAAGTAATCACTTGAGACAATCCATAGAGATCAATGAGCTAATAATATCATAAAAATTCATTGGAAACTAACCTCCCTCAATATTGAGAAGTGAACCTCATGTGTAGCTAAGGAGAGCATAATCAAATCAGCATCCTGGTTTAAGGATTGTATCATGCAAATATCAAGGAAAGGATAAAGATACCAAATGCAGATAAAATGAAAATTTAAAACAGGACAAAAACTCACCAACCCATACAAACAATGGCGAGTATTTGGATTGAAACCAGGAAGGTTGCGTTGTAACCGGATGTATTCCATTATTTTATGTTCTCCTTCACCAGGCGCATTTGAATCAGACAATATAACCTTCAAATAATTAATCACCCAATGCAGCCCCATAAATAAATATATAGAGACAAAGTATCCTGAAAACCAGATGTGTAAAGAAAAAAATATACGGGATTACTCCACAGAAAGGAATGATCCATCTTGAAGGTATCGAGAGACATAAAAAATTATTGGATAAGGCGTCAATTGCACCTTTGTATTCCGCCAACTAGGATTGTGGTTCAGTCTAGACTGTATATAATACTGGAGAGCCACTGACAGGGTTGCCATAAATTGAGTTCCAGGGGTAATGACATTAGAGTCTGAAGTCTCACGCTTGTCTTTAGAAGACAAAATGTTTGCCTCATCCTCAAATTCTTTCCTCAGCCTTTCCTCTTCAGCTTCCTATAAGGTCACATAAGCACAATAACTCAAACTTCATCACAAAAAATGTAGGAGTTCCTTGCATGCATGAGCAACATTAACATTCTTACAGCCTCAGCTGCGTCTTTTGCAGCTCGGAAGCGCCTAGAACGTTGCTGATTCATTTTGGCTCTTGGTGCAACACCATCTGCAAATTACAAAGGAAAGAATAGGCAAAAGCTGAAGCAGTAAGAAACAGATGAAATGAGAACTTGGGTTCAAAGTAAAAACAGAAGCCAGAAACTATCAGTTTGAAAATTACAGACACACAGAAAGGTTGTAGCTTCAGGAAAATTGAATACACCAATGTAAGCTTTTGATTTCCCAGTGTCAGTTTTAATGTGGGTTACGTTAAGGTAAACAAAGGTCTTGACCTTCGTCTTGCAGACTTACTTACTTACATTCTCGAACTCTTTAGCCTTTTCCTAAGTTAAATTATCCTATTCTAGCTTAGAACAGGAATAGCTTATTAGGACGTTCGGCTTTGTTGGGTCTATAGATATAGATAATCTTTCTACTATTAAATTACATTGAGTTTTTTTTTTTTTATTCATAAAATGTGAAAATGAGTCAAAGGAGCACTGCATCCTAGAGCAATAATCTAGGTTTAGCAGGGGAGTACTTGCCAAGAGGAGAACACATGTGTCATGTGAGTCGAGTTCATTTTGCTAGAAAACGAAAATTACTAAGGAAGAAAAGAAGAGTACATCAAAAGGGATAAGACATCCTTATAGAAACGAAGGTATTAGAAACCAACAAAAATGAGAAAAAACATCATAAATGTATTGCACTCATACCAATTGCAAGGTATAGAAGCTTCCTTGGACGAACCAACGAATAGAGATGGTCAATGTAATCAAATACAGATTTAAACACATCATCATAGGTAGCAGGTGCCGGCTGCATTCCAAGATTTCACGTAAGTTCAGCAAAACCACTTAGCATCTCAAACAGAAACATAACATCACATCAC
>Ga0099825_1006313_pt1 | contig 14889 bp, 7 predicted proteins | sample SiratroredBW_FD_76838 | JGI IMG/M metagenome (GOLD analysis project Ga0099825, IMG submission 76838) | Root nodule microbial communities of legume samples collected from California, USA - Siratro red BW | ecosystem: Host-associated > Plants > Roots > Nodule | place: USA: California | collected... | reverse complement strand
TTTTCTTTTTCTCTTTGTATGGGGTGTGTACAAAAAAAAAATATAAAGTATCTAGTGCTTGTTGTCACATATTTGTGTGTATATATATATATATATATATATATATATATATATATATATATACGAATGAAAAATTTTAGATTAGTTGTTAATTTATTTGGTATAATTTCATTTTTTGTTTAAAGTTTCTACAATTTTATGCTTTAATATCAATTCAAATTGATGCATGAATGCCAATGACAAATTAAATTTATTACAACTTGAGAAATAGACTCTTGATAAAATATTTTTATTTTATTTTTTCATTAGTTTTATATACCGTTAATTAAAACTCATTAAAACATATAACATTTTGAATATCAATTTACAAATTAATTTAAATTTGTTGCTTTCTCACTATCATTCAATCACAGATATATGTTTATTTTTTTTTATAATAAGTATCTTTGAAAAGTTATAAAACAACTAATAATTTAAAAATTGTGCATAATCATTGAACTTATATATTAAAATAAAACAAATGTCAGATAACATAGAGGATTGTCTAATTTACCCAAATAAAATGAATTAAACAATCCCATGATAGATTACTGTTATAACATTTTATGTTGATCCAATAATCTTCAAGCATTTTAAAAACAGTACTAATTACATTTTAGGCAATTCCTGATTGAAAACGACACGTTTCATCATATATTGGACAGAAGTTGTCCAATTAAACCCATAGTGGTAGCCTATACAAAAATTTTACCATAATTTATTATGAGGTGGTATAATTCCATTTTTATTTCGGATAAATTAAACTATTGCTAATTGAACATTGCATTTATTTTATTGAAAAAGAAAACAATGTTAGAAATTAGAGAGATTATCTATCTTTCCAAATAAAATTGGAATTAGAAATCTTATAAAAGATTACTAGTATACGGAATTCAATTGTTCCAATCATTTTTTAAACGTATAGAATTTTAAATATATGGAAAATTGTACCAACAAAATTGTACTAACCATATATTACAAGAGTTATAATTTAGAACTTCTAATTAAAAATGATATATTTTCCCAAGGAAGAAAATGATTTAAAATTATCTTTACTCTGACAAATCGAAATTTAATTGTAGTGTATAAAAGTTACTAATTTTTTGTATTTCTCCAATCAAATTTAAAAGTACCAAGTTGCCCATTCTCTTTTCTACAAACAAATAAACAAAATAAATAAATAGATAAAATCAACTATTTTTTCCTCTCTAAATTAAATTTTTAATTGGTGAAAACCTTTGAATTTTTCCATCATTATCTTTAGTTCTTGTTGTCATCAACATTCTCATAACGTGAAAGAGTTATATACGTAATTTTTTTTTATAAATTCTATTTTAATTTTTCATCAATAATTCAGAATATATGAAAAATAAAAAATATAATGTGTCATAAAGTAAATTTTTTATCATATTATATTCTTCTAGTCATGTATCAAAATCACTAAATTGTTAATATTGCCATTCCTTAATAATAAAGAAAAAAATCACAATAAAAAAAATAAAAACTTTGAATATTATAACTTAGATTAAAAACTGAAAACAAAAACCTAAGAAAGTTTATAGACAATAAACAAATAAATATTAAATATTTTGTTTATTTATTCACATAAATGAAACAAAAATCTAAAAATGTTTTCTGCCATAAATATTTTCACTGTAGTTCAGTATAAATATCTCAGTGCCAATGCGTGTGCTTCCCACGGATCCACATCACTGCAGTTTCCGAAAATAACTGTTGTTGAATTGAAAAAATGCAGAATCTGCAGCAAAAAGCTTCCCAATGGAGTGGGGTTGCCATAGAGGACGCTTTTGCCATTGACAACACCAACCTCTTTCACAAGCTTGGCCTTCAAACCTTCATTAACCTCTCCACTAATTTCTACAACAGGTACTTCTTCTTTTTCTTCAACTGATAAAGTTATATTCAGTTCTTAAATTATGTATTTTTTGTTGGCTTTTGACTTGGGAACAGGGTATATGATGAAGAGGAAGAGTGGTTTCGTTCAATATTCGCTAATTCTAAGAAAGAAGACGCGATTCAAAACCAATACGAGTTCTTCGTGCAACGAATGGGTGGACCTCCTCTCTTTTCTCAAAGGAGAGGTATTGTTTTCCTTTCTAGGATCCTAGCATTTGTTCTTGATTTCAATATAACATCAGTTATGTTTGTGTCTGCAATGTTGGATTATTATAATTATTTTTAAAATGGACTGAAATTTGGAGTTTTATTAGTATATTGCTTAGAAAAAGATGCATTTGATTTTATTATTTGAAATCTATTGAATCCTGTAGCCAGATAAAATTTTAGAAAACAGTTAACTCATTATTTCCTTGAACTAAAGATGGTCTCTTGGAATATTTGTTGGTGGTCTCGTTGGATACATAAGCTCGACAACTTTTGTTAAGCTACTCTTTTATATTAAAAGTGGACATTTTCTTTTTTAACTTTACAAGATTAGTTTGGAAGTTTTGTTTTGCATTTACTTATATATTATAATTTAATTATAATTCTAATTGATATAAAATCTCAAACCATATAAAAATTATTGAAGAATTATTGTAGTGAATACTGCTCTCTGTCTAGACTGGATACTAAACACCCTATAAGTTAAGGTGACTTATCTTAACAAATATTTAAATGAGGAGAGAAAAGAATACCCGCAAAGACACCTAGAAAGAAAAAGGAGCAAAAGTAGAGGTAACAAACTCAGTCCATGAGGAAATGGTTGGAGGCTAAATGGAGGATGGGATTGTGTGGTTATTAAGAGTGAGAGCGAACATACAATGTTAGGAATCTAAGTGTAAGTTTAATATCATATTGAGTGGAAATAAAAAAGTTCAACAACATACAAGAAAGAAAAGATCCACAGACCAATTGTCTAAATGTTTTGGGTTAAAGGTTGTGTTAATTTCTTGTGTGAGTTTGACTTGTGATATCTCTCCTGTGTTTACTCTCTTGTCTTCCTAACAAGTGGTATCAGATTCGATGGTTTGTGGTGGTAACCGGCTCAGACGAATACAATTTAATCTCTGTATCAAAAATCTTCCTAATGAATTCTAAGGCAAATATGTTCCATTATGATGACGGTACTTTAAAAGGGTCGTTCGTGAGGTACTCGTGTTTAAAAAATGTTATTGTTCATGAATTTTCTGGAAACAAACTAAAGCTCCGATTTTAGATCCGACCATCCAAAAAGAAGTATTTTGAGTGATAAGACTTCAGTCAAAATTTCAGTGCAATTGGAGAAGATTTCATCGTTGGATTTCCAAAACAACCGAGATTGACGGTAATAGTAACTTTTTGCAGACAACATATTTTTACAAATTTCCTAATGCTTCTACATATCTCTAGTAGACAATCCCATCGTCCATATTAAGAAATATGTGTGAGGAATCTTCAGTAATGATTGTAGCTCGATGAAACAAGGTTTTACTTTTGGATCTTCAAAACAACCAACATAAGTTGCTGCAGGAAGTAGTTGCGAATTGTGTTTGTCTCTCTCTCTTCTTTAAAATGGCTGTTCACACACTTCTCTAAACAAACTAATACTCTCACGGTTGCAGACCCTTAGGATTAGCCTTTTGCCTAATTATAAAGTGGATGCATTATATTGACTCTTAGGGTTAGTCTTGCACCTAATTATGTATAATGGACATACCAAAAAATAATGGGTTTGACCCTTACAAGGAGAGAACCAACCCAACACCAACATCTATTCAAGAATCAAGGAAAAACATTGATCACGAGCTCCTACTACCATACACAAATTGATGGCCAATCCAAAGTCCTAAACGGAGGCTTGGAATGTATCTGTTTTACTCAACAAAAATCCTGGTAAAAATTACTTGCGTGGGCTACTTATTGGTGTAATACTAACTTTCATTCAGCTATAGGCTTGGCACTCTATTGCGCAGTATTTGGTTGTGATCCCCCCAAAATTTTGAAGTATGAACCTTTAGCAAGTGATGATACAAGTGTGAGATAACAACTAGATGAGCAAGACAACACTAGAGATCAAGCCAAGGTTAATTTGGTTGGAGTATAGAGAATGAAAGATTATGCAAATGAAAGAAAATAAATGTCTAATTTAATGAGGCGGGATATATTTTGTTTAAGCCCAAACCATATAGAGAAAACTCAGTAGCATAATCAGAAGTTTGTTGAATAGACCTCGGTCCGTTCAAGATAATTCCACAAGTTGGACTGGTGGCATACATCTTCCCGATACAGCCCGTATTCAACCCATATTTCACATGTCTCTCACTATTAAAGAAGTACATTGGTGAGCCACAACACTAGGTGATACCAAAGTAATTACTGGATGACGAACAAGAACAGTTGTCTCCACCACTTGACCTTGAGAACAAGGTCAGTTTCATAATATTCGTGAGCTGAGAAAGGAAGACCTGCAAAGACATGTGGGTTAAGGAGCATAAATGGGGTAACTAACTCTCTCAAAGTGCGGGCATCTTGAGGAGGTCTACGAGGAAACAGTTGGAGTCCAAGTGGAGGAAGGACTATGTGGATACACACACGGGAGCGAATAGAAAGTAGGAAATGCTTAATGTGAGTCTCACTCCATCGTTGTATGTGTATATCTTCTCTAAGCTCTTCTTCCTTTGAATTCTAGTTTCTCTATCACCTATTCTTAGGCGATCTCATATTCATCATGAAGGAACTCTCAATCTGCTACGACCATTGAATCATTTTCACCTTCACATTTTGTTAGTGTATGGTGTGTATATATTCCGTCTTTGTTTACATTTCATGATATATTCCTTCTAAACATGCTACGCATATTTGAAGAAATACCAATCTTTTTCAACTGACCTAGTTGGGTTTGGGAAGGTTGGATGAATGTAGCCTTGTTGACGGAGAGACTATCTCCACGGTTCAATCTGTGCAGATTATCTTGACAAAAAAGGAAATTAGTATCAGTGACTTGTCCCATACAATTTCCTATATTAGAGATGGTGAGACAATATTTCAAATCTCACATTTAGTAGAATATGATACTAAAATCTTTAGGTTCTTCCGTCTAATTTCTGGTTGTACTCTCTTCTTGTATTTAAGTCTTAACAATTAATATTTTTATTCAGAGTTGGGCTAAAAAGGGGTTTCCTATAAGTTAAGATTAAGGCACAAACCAAATACTGATAGGTGAGTGAAGTTGTCAAAGAGAAAAAGGTTACTATATAAGGTCAGTGTTGATAGAATGAAAACCACCTAGGTGTCAACCCTAATGAAGGGTTACAATGTTAGGACTCCTGCATTAAGTATGACAGTTTATTTGATGTAATAATTAAGTCTTGAGGTTCTCCTACCTATAGAGTAGGCTTTTCGGTTGGACTCTCATCTTGTGCTTAAATCCTAGTAACTAATTTCCTGACTGGTATTAATGTAATATTGTTAAACTGCTTGATATGATCCTGTTAGTGAGAGAAAAACACAAATAAATTGAATGTAACTACTGTATTGGATCGTCATCCAACGATACATAGTGTTTTTGAAGACCAGGACAGGATCCAAATCAATCAGGAATGAAGCTAATCTAGATGAGTTTTAGCAACTTGTTAAGAGAAGTGAGGCGAGACGAGGTACTAATTAAAATTTTCTCAGGATCAGGAATAAGTTTCTGTGCTCATGTCCATTTGCATTTTCATCCATTTATCCAATCCATGTTCTTCTCCGAACTATTTAAATGGCGTGGCTAAATCTTTTTGTTTTCCAGCGAATATTAGATTGTTGGAATTTCTAATTGACTATATATTTTCTGCACTGATCTTGGGGGAGGGTGAAATTGCTTCTTCGAGTTACCTAGCAATTCTGCAGTTTGAAAATTGAACCTTGGTTTCTCTTGATATTTGGCAGGACATCCTGCTCTAATTGGTCGACATCGCCCATTTCCTGTAACGCATCAAGCTGCAGAGAGGTGGTTACACCACATGCAACAAGCATTAGACAGTACTCCAGATATAGATGATGACTCAAAGACCAAAATGATGAACTTTTTCAGGTTTATTTTCTGACCCAAAGTCACACTTCCTGGCAAATGATTATTCTTGCTAACGTTGACGTTATTATTATTTTTCAGGCACACTGCATATTTTTTGGTCGCTGGAGATGAGCTCAAGAATCAAAACCAACAGATGCCCTGCAAACATGCAGCCAAAAGAGATGATTCATAAATCTTTGTTTCAATTTCCTTTTTATTTATTGCCTTTCTTATCCCAAAACTTTGATTTGAAGAATTGTCCAAGCGTTGGAGAGATGAAAATGATGTCACATTACACACTTGCCAACTCAAGTATGACGAGGTTGATGATTTTTAGCTTAGAATCAATAGTGCACTGAGAAAATACAAAAAACAGTATTGAATTGCCTTTAGATTTTACTCACTGAACTCTTGGCAGGTCTAATCCTTACTCATAAGTTTTTATGATTTTTCCTTGAATTTATTCTAGTATAATTTTTACTTTTCAAATTTGAGTTTTTGCTTGGTTGATATAATTTTTTCCAAAACTGAATTGGATCAGTTTGGTGACCCTGTTCGTTATTTGAGAAAGAACTGGTATTTTTCATGGTGAAAAGCTGATATAAATTGTTAAAAGTTGATCCAAAATTAGTGCCGAAAATCGGTTTGTACCAATATTTCTTAATGTTTTAAAAGAAACAAGATTTAAGTTTAGTTTTAGGCAAAAATGTTTTTCATCCTTTAAAATTATAAATTATGTTTTCGTTCTTAATTCTTAATATTTATTGGCAATGACTAATTGTTGGTTTTAAACGAAAAAGTCAAGGAAAATGTTTTAAGTACATCACCATTTTATTCAACACCGTGACATGAATGTGAAAGATGACATAGCATTGTTCTTTCGTGGGCCGAATGTGGACAAATTATTCCTCCACCTTGACACCTTCTTCCTGCACCTCCATAATCAATATGAAATTTCTCATATAGTTTTACTTAAAAATTGGTAAAGTCACCCCTTCACCTCCGTAATCTCCTATAGTTTTACTTAAAAATTGATGATTTTGGTGGTATTCGATAGTGAACGACGATGTTATCGATTTGAGAGTTTATGAACCGGATGAGATATATTTTGTTTTGCAAATCACAATCGGATGACACTTCAAGGTCATTTTGATCATTTCAACATGTGTATTTTATCATTTCAACATGTGTATTTTAGGAATTAAATTTTTTATTAAGGTGCAGGAATAAGGTATGGAGGTGGAGGAAAAATGTCCAAAATGTGAGTGAAATGAAATGCTGACATTGACAAAAGGGAGGAGAGGAGGACGATTTCTTCCTGCACTTCTATAAAATTTTAAAATCCAAAATTATTCTTATCGAAATGACTAAAATAGACATTTAAAGAAAAATCAAAATGTAAACCGGATGACACCTCATCTAGTTTACTTTTAAAAAAAATATATATAAACAGGAAGAGTTGCCATCCGGTTTACATTTCAAAATAAAATATAAATCGGATGACACCTCATCCCATTTACTTTTTTTTTCTTTTTAAAAAAATGTAAACCGAACCAAATAAAATGTAAACCGGATGACACCTCATTCGGTTTACTTTAAAAGAAAAATAAAATGTAAATCGGATAACAGTCACCCGATTTATAAAATATTAATTTCAACTAGTGGTGAATGGGGTGGAAGGTATTGTTGGCTTTTGAACTTTTACACCAAGGATATAACAGACTTTTTATATGCAGTATGGAGGTGCTGGACGAGAATATGGAGGTGGAGGAAGAATTCGTCAAAGAGGAGACAGGAGAGAAGGGAAGAAGAGTATGAGAATGGGGCCGTTTCTACATGCACCTCCATAGTTTTCTTCTGCAACCCAATACTTCCTTAAATGCCAAAAATACCCTTTTAGTTAGTTTGGTTTTTCAATTTCGGATTATGGAACGTGGAGACCTCTAGGATTATGGAATTCATAATATAAATTTGTGATAATATATATTACGATTTATGCAATTTAGAATATAAATCGGAATACAAAAATCATATTATGGATTGTGCAATTCAGAATATAATATAATTTTTGTAGTTCATATTGTATAATTCATAATACAAAAATTATATTGTATCTTGGATTGCACTTTTGTATTTTGGATTAAGAAAGAAGCGGTTATTTTCATGCCAAAGCCACCACGATTGATGTTAATATGAGATACAAAGAAGAACAAAACCAACTAAGAGGTCGGAGGGTAGGGAAAAGAGTTGAGTCGATTAGGCTTGATGATTGGGAGAAGCAAAACAAAATTCAGATTTGGCCAAAAACAAAGTAGTGTTATGGATACCTCCCTACAGTGCACCCCTCCTTGAATTATTCGGTCATGCAATACTTATTGAATAGAAAGAACCCAATGCATTACAAGATGAAATGGGTGCACCTAAGTACCAAAGAAGAAGATGATGAAGAGGGGTAAAATGATATTTTTACTTCTACTATAGGGGTGTATGATGAAATCATGGAGGTGCATGAAGAATTTGCCTAAGGGTGGATAATTAAGAATTTGTGATGCGATCTTACTTGGTGTGAGCAATCAATAATTTTTCCCCTTTTTTTCATGTTGTTTGGGTGGGGGAATAAAGGAAAATTAACATGTTTTTTATTATATGGATGACATAGAAGCTTTCACATTAAGGCATGATGGTAAAATTCTTGATTTGATTGTCGATGTTTGCCGACAAATAGAAGAACTAGACAGAGATTTATGAGAAAAAAAACACAATTGGATGGTCATCCTTGTGTTTTAAGTGGGGATCAAGTGTGGCAATTTGGTCATGACTTTCCAAAAGTAATTGATGGTCCATTTGATACATTGTCAGGGTATGAACAACTTCATAATTGGACAAAAAAATCAATATTTTGGAATCTCCCTTTTTGGAAAGACAACTTGTTAAGACATAACCTTGATATCATGCACATTATAAATAACTTCTTTGATAATGTGTTCAACGCAGTGATCAATGTGAAGGGTAAAGTAAAGGACAATGAAAAGTAAGAATGAATGTAGCCAAGTTTTGTGTACCAGAGACTTGGAGTTGGTTCAATTACCTAATGGGAAGTTATCAAAGTCAAAGGCAAACTAACCATTAACAATAAAAGATGCATAATTAGTTTATAAAATGGATCACTAAGTTGAAATGCCAGATGATTATGCATCAAACATTTCAAGGTAGGCGAATGTTGATAAGAGAAGTAAGAGTCATGATTGTCATGTATTTATGGAGTGCTTACTACCAATTGCATTTCACTTTTCGCCCGAATTTGTCTGGAATCCCATTACAAAATTAAGTCGACTTTTTAAAGATCTATATTGTAATACATTGAGGATGGAGGATTTAGTAGGAATGGAACAAAATATACCAATCATAATATATAAGTTGGAAGGAATCTTCCCACTAGGTTTCTATGATTCAATGAAACACCTTATTATTCATTTACCCATAGAAGTAATACTTGGTGGTTATGTTCAATATTGATGAATGTATCCAATTGAAAGGCAACAACCTTCTTATTTATTTCATTGGGTATAAGTATTGTATGAAATGTAAAAGTTGTTTTGTGATGTGGGATGGTGGGAGATGCTAATCTAGAAGTGGCAATATGTGCATTCTACTTACACCGTGAGATAACATATTTTTGCTCTTACTATTTAAAAAGTGTTAGCTTGTTGTCAAATACATACTTGCAAAATAATCCTAAGGTAGGTTCAAATGAGGGAGTCTACTCAACATTGTCAATCTTGAAAAAATTTGGATACCCAAGTGGATCGTGTAAATATTATTGGATAGACTATAATGAATTTTGTTATTGTTGAACATTAGACGGTCCAAAGTACCTTTAGAAGATCAAATCATTTGATAAAAATTTTGATGATAACAAAACTCTTAAGTATACATTTATATTTGATGACTTATATATATTGTGCAATTAACATTATTATTATTAAAGAAGCAGACACATGATTCATGAAGAGATAAGTTTTCTATTATTTACTTTTATGTTATTAATTTAATTTAAATTGATTTTATAGCATGATGTGCTTTAATGTTCTAATTTTTTCATAATGGAAATTATTCAAATTATTATGGAGTATTTAAATGTGATTAATTGATTTTATATCATATTGTGCTTTAACGTTCAAATATGTTCATAATAGAAATTATTAAAATTATTGACGAGTATCCCAAATATAATTTCTCTAAGTTATTTTAAATTATTTTCGATACAGACTTAATCAAGTTTAATGAAGTATGAAAATTAGAGAAATATTTCCAGTTTGAGCTCCATACATCAAAAAGTTAAGATTGCTCTATTCAAGCATCCCAACGGCTAGTTTCTGAAAAGTTATATAAAGAGGAGCAATTTCAAATCGAAGAAAAGAAAAAGCGAAAAGAGAAAAACATCATACAATACATTGAAGAAAATATACTGAGTGTCTATTGTCAATATGCTATAGAGAGCATATAGAGTTTTGGGTTGTATGAAACCATTATGTAATTCTTCACCTTTTGTGAAGTAAACCCTTGTGAGCTTTCATTGTTCTCTCTTTTGAAAGTGTTTCTTTAAATCTTGAGTGGTCTTGATCTTAGGGAGAGATTGAGACTGGTATAACCTGGAGAGGCTTGTGTACTCGCTATAACCTGGAGAGGCTTGTGTACTCGCTATAACCTGGAGAGGTTTGTGTACTCGTTATAACCTGAAGAGGTTTGTATATTCATTGTAACCTGGGGAGGTTTGTGTACTCGTTGTAACTATTTGCTGAATAGTGGAACCTCTTTAACAATTTGTTCAAGGGAGAACTGGACGTAGCCCAAGAGATTAGGATGAACCAGTATAAAACTGCTTCATCTATGCTTATATATTCTTGCCTTAGATAATCTTACTTGGTGGTTTTTGTTTATAGCGAATTGAGTTCAGACTCCATTCAACCCCTCCCCCTTCTGGAGCCAGCTATTCCTACAATTATGCTCATGTACACATCCTCATCAATTGTAACACGGTTAAACCGATACTTGAGTAAGTTAATTTATCATTTGTATTCATTATGTTTCACATAATGTTGATGTTATACTTGTATGACTAACTGCATACATTTTTTGCTAAGATTTTACAAGTTAACTCCATTAATCACGAACAAGCCTTCATTTCTATACATGAGTCTTTTCCATAATGGTTTAAGAAATATATAAGTCTTAGTGTATATGATGTTTGTATTTCATTACTACAGTCAATTTACTTCAATGTTATGTGTTTCCTCGATAATATATAGATTAATGATGAAAGAACTGGGGTGACCGACCCAAATATAAAGACATTAACTTGGAGACCTAATTCATGTGCAATATCGTGAAACATGTACTTAGTTAATATGTACAAGTTTCATACAAAGATTTGGAGTGATGATACGAAAAATCACCAACTACGGGATCCATGTAAAAGGTGTAATAAAAGGAGGAAAGGACTATTTTGGTATCATCCACCACATTTATAAGTTGGAATATCTTGGATCGGGTAAGAAGATTCTTGTTTTCTATTGTAGATGGTTTAATCCCACACTAAATAGTGGCCCAAGGATTCATTTACAATATAATATTGCAGAGATCAAGATTAATGGAAAATATATTCCATATGACCCATTTACATTCCATAGAAAGCTAGATAGGTTTACTATGTCCCTTACCCTTCAATATGTAAAAACTTACGTGGTTGGTGCGTGACAATCACAACAAAACTAGAAGGTCATGTTAAAGTAGACAACACAGAAGATGAATTGCTTTATCAAGCTCATGAAATGCCAATGTTGTACCAGTTACTGTCGCAACTGGAATCGTGACAGGGAGACGACGATCCAAAGAGAAAATTAAAAATAATTTTGAGAAAAAGAAAAGGAGTCATCATCGTAGTTTATTATGGAAAACTATGAAAAAATCGAAAAAAAAATAAGGCAAGTCTGCGGAACCGAATTTGAGTTTGGGAGTCGGTTACATGTGGGAAAGGACCTTCTCTAGTGAACGAACCTTGTGATCTGTTTATCACAAAGATAATTTTATTTTTCTTGACCAGGAGTGACTTGTTGAAAGAATATTTGGGTTGAACCAAAAGTGATTTGTTGAAAGAATACTTAGGTTGATATAGGAGTTGCTTGTTAAAGAATACTTGAATGAAGTCACCCAAGAATGCTTGTAATCTAAAAACAAAATATTGATTTTTATTTTGCATAGTAGCCTACTTAGTGAAACTTGGTTGATGGGTAAAAAATTAGATGCACTTCGTCTTATTAGATGAACTAATATAAAAGTACCGAGTAGTCTTTCTTCCCTTTAACGTTTTACATTGCATGATATTGAGTCTATGCTAACCAAAGAAGGTGAAATCTATCAAAATTAAGTTTGTGAAAATTTTTGTTAATTTGTCTGAACATTCTTATATCTACAATCTAATTGGAGAAGTATGAGATGATACTTGTGAAGCACAATTCAACCCTGTATTCTTGTATTTTTTTTTTTACAATATTAGTCTTAAATTGTTTGTTCTAGTTAATACTTAGCAACAATCCATTTTGAATTAGATAAGTTAAACAATTTTGAATTAGATAAGGTAATGCAGTTATAATACTTAGCAATAATCCATTTTGAATTAGATAAAAAAGCTGCACCAATCAATGTTATAAGTTGTTTAATTATATTTTTATTTTGGATACGTTAAACAATTTCGCCATTTATATAAGCAAACACTAAACATAGAGGAGGTTAATCCAATTAGATAGTTGAAGTTTAAACCTTAATTGTTATCAATATGAAAAAATTCACTCTTACGCATGTTTGATTTATGAATGTTTATCTATATATATCTTTATCGCCGAAAATATTGTCGGGTGTTCTATTATTTATTTTTATTTTACTTCTATAGTTAGTTTGCTATATAACTTAGCACACCTGACATGAAGAAATTTCATCATGCAAGAAATATATTTAGTTGGGTTTCATAACTTTCAGCATTTTCCAGATTTCAAAACATTGCATAGCAATGTTCATTAAATAAAAAACATACGACGACAAGGTCAAGAGAGTCATTTTAATCCAAGTCTAGGTATCTTTCGTGGAATTCACAGCTGTTCAACGCAACTAGACGGTAAAAAACCCACGTTTGGTGAAATCTTCAGGAACACACTTGTCCCTTTTTTCTTCAATGACTTAATACTTAAATTCTTTAACTTCTCATGCATGGTGATTACTAATCACAAAGCTCCACCCTCTTGAGATCTCCTTTTACAAATAGAAATCGGTTGTAGTAACCCTCAAGTCAGTGTTTCTTGTGAATAAGCTTGCTCATATAAATCATCAAAACCTGAATCCAAGAAAAGTTTTTCTCTCCATGCAAGTAAGCAACCTAGTCATTATACAACATCCTAAACTTGATTTCTCAATCATTGATTCCTTTGTTTCTGAGTAGGGGATTTATATACCAAATCAGAGTCTGTTTATATAGTCTAATTCTTTAACCTTTTTGTACTCCTTTTAGTGAAGGTGTTAATTAAATGAATTTGTACATCATGTCACTTTTTGTGTGCTACAGAAAGACAAGGAAATTGTTAGCAAAGAGGGTGAAGATATTGAAATGGAAGAGACTCATGAGAAGAAGGAGGAAACCCTACCACCGGGTTTTCGGTTTCACCCCACCGATGAAGAACTCATTTCTTACTACCTCACAAACAAGATTTCAGATTCCAATTTCACAGGAAAAGCAATAGCTGTTGTAGATCTCAACAAATGTGAGCCATGGGATCTTCCGGGTACTATGTTATATCTCACACAAAACCATGTTTTTTCGTTTGTTAGAAGATTCATCTATAGTTTTCTTATCAATATATAGCTGACTTTGCACTTCTCTTTTGCTTTTGCAAACTCATCTATCAAGAAATCATAGATCCGTTGAAACTATGTACATATATATACTTCATTTTGTTCATCAATTTTAGTACTTATTACAAATTTGATCTAATTCACATCCATGTTGTTCTGAAAATAGTCAACGCCATCTAGGGTTTCTCTAAGATGTACAATATACCACATACCCTTTTCACAAGCAAGTGTTGTTCCAACAATTTATCATATTATAATATAACTAATTAACATAATTTGTTTTTTGCAATACCTTTGTCTTGTGATAAGGTTGAAGATTCACGTACTATAATAAATTTGTCTAAAGCAAGCAAACATTCCTATATAATTTATTCTGAAAAATTAATACGGTTTTTGTGTAGTAATTTTTACACTGAATATTGTTATGAAATAGGGAAGGCGAAGATGGGGCAAAAAGAATGGTACTTCTTCAACCTAAGGGATCGTAAATATCCGACAGGTGTGAGAACCAATAGAGCAACGAACACAGGGTACTGGAAAACCACAGGGAAAGACAAAGAGATCTTCAACAGTGTTACATCGGAGTTGGTTGGTATGAAGAAGACTTTGGTTTTTTACAAAGGTAGGGCTCCCAGAGGAGAGAAAACCAACTGGGTCATGCATGAATATCGCATTCATTCAAAATCCACCTTCAAAATCAATAAGGTATTGCACCTATACTTATTTATATTTACACTAAGAAAATCCGTTAATTTTATTTAATTTTAATTAAACATACTTTTAAAATACTATTTATTCTAACTTGATGAATAACGTAGTCATTGAAAATAGAATCAGAGTTAATTATTTGAGAAAATAATATTATTTTAAAAAAAATAAAAGGAGTTATATTTCTTTAAATATATATATATATATATATATATATATATATATATATATATATATATATATAT
>Ga0099825_1006312_pt1 | contig 14890 bp, 9 predicted proteins | sample SiratroredBW_FD_76838 | JGI IMG/M metagenome (GOLD analysis project Ga0099825, IMG submission 76838) | Root nodule microbial communities of legume samples collected from California, USA - Siratro red BW | ecosystem: Host-associated > Plants > Roots > Nodule | place: USA: California | collected... | reverse complement strand
ATTAAAAAAATAAAAAAAAAAAAAAAAAAAAAAAAAATAAAAAAATTTTTTGTTTTTTTTAATTTAAAAAAAAAAAAAAAAAAAAAACTTTTCTTAGGACACCTCTTCTTTCCACACCTAACTCAACTTTCAATTTTTTTTCCTTCCCCAATTGGTTTGAAATCCATGCATATGGATGACTGTTTTCTCTCCTTTTATATTAATTTATTCAATTAAAAGTATTTGAGTTATATTTATTATATTATTGATAAAGTATTTTAAAATTTATTCTATATATTATTATTTATGTTATTTAATTTTATTAACAATATATTTTAATGGACGATATATAGTATAAGAAATCATTTTAATAAAAATTAAAAAAAAATATTTTTATTATATTTGTAAGAAAATATAAACTTGATTAAAAAATTATTTTTAGATACTAATTTTATGCTCATAAAGTGTATTGATAGTTTCTTTTATTAAAAAATAAATAAAAACTAGTTATTGTGGATGGAAGAGATCATATGCATATAATGAATTTAGGATGGAAAACTTCATCACATCAGATTTGGGATATCTAAAGAAGATAGTTGCAGCTCCAGAAAATTTCTAATTAATTTCTATATTCTAGCATTTTGTTTAATAAACTACCGTGTGTTTTGTAAGTATTTACGATAATAGTATACTATGTTATTTGGTTTAGAAGTGGATTAAGATTTTAAAATAATATTATATTATATGTTTTGTTTGTAATTTGTAATTCTGCTTTGGAATTATATTGACATATTGGTTAAGATCATGTTAAATTTTAATGTGATTTGCTAGTTATATTTTCCTTTTATCATTTTATGTGTAATTTAATAATAATAATAAATTAATTTGAACTAAAATATGTGTTATTGTTTACAAATTTAACTTAAGTACTATTTTAAATTAATAAAATTGAATTTATTCATTTGAATATTTAAAATTGTCAAAATAGTTGTTAGAAAAAGATTTAATAGATTAAGTTACAATTTGTTTTATTTTATGTTCCAAAGTGATAAATCTATTACTTATTTCAATTTTAAAGGTGAAATGCAAAATATTGAGTCCTATTTATATAAATGACCTCCCCTTAAAATTATGATGCAGGTTAATAAAAGACTTATTATTCTATCATTCACGTTTAGTATTTAATTAAGACATGCATGTATTTTATTTTGAAAGATGTTATCCAAGTCTATATAATTTGAATAAAAATCCAGTTCAAATCTAAAAAATAGGTTGAAATTAAATCCAAATCCACAGTTTGTTAAAGAACTAATTTGGATTTTATAGATCTAAATCTAAATAATTGGACTATATTATTCTATTTTGAATTCACATTTTCTAAAATTGATTATTTTTGTAAGTTTTAAATATTTGTCACACTAATAAAATTTTTTATTATTAAAATATTTTTTCCTGTTTTTTCAATCTTATTTTTTTAGCATTTTAAAATTATCTTACCTTTTTACTTTTAAAAATAATTATATTTTATTTTTTATATTTTCTACTTATTTCGACGAAATTAAATGTTGATAATATTCATTATATTAAGATTAAAAATATAATTAAATCCTTTAATAATAATTGGAAAAAAATTCAGTAAAATAAAACTACTTAATTTTTACTAAGTCATATAATAAGACTAAGTTACGATTTTAGCTTCCCTTAAATTTCTGGGCCTCAAACTTTATTCTTCTATTTATGTGATTTTAGTCCCTAGCTTAGTTTCAATATTTTATAGTATGTTCATTAAAAATATAATAAAGTAGAATTTAATTAATTAGAGTATTAAAAAAACATATACGAAATTTAAGATTAAATCATAATTGTAATTTTTTTTAAGATGTGAACAATAAAATCATAAAAAAAATAGAAAACATAATTGGGAAAAAATTAAAGTGAACTAAATTTTCCATTTATGCTCGTAATAATTTGAGTTTTAGCAAAATAAATTGATTTTTTTTTATTGCAACGATAAAGTTTCAACTACTCCAACAACGATTCTAAAAAATTTCCAATTGTTGGTTGACATGCAACCCTTTGATCGTTAAAATTAAGATTGTCAAATTGGTAATAAATAAATAATTCGTGGATATGGAGAATGAAAAAAAAAAAAAAACTTAGGCTATGTAAGAATGTTTAATTAGTTTTTATTTTTTTCTTTAACTAGATAAAAACGTTGTTTGGTTAGCAAGCTACTTTTACTATTTCTCTAGTATTTTTTTTTTTAAATGTTACTTGAAATATGGTCTCTTACAATATAACTTTTATTTTTTTTTGTACTTATTCTTCTTTATTTATAAACTATTTATTAAACTTCCCTTTTAATATTTTCTACCTAAGGTATGTTTTAGTACATATATACTTAAAAGATAAAATTCTATTATTTCTTATATAAGATAATTTTTTATATTTTTATTACAGAAGATATTCGAAATAATAGATAATAACTAGTTTTTTATATTCAATATTACATTATTTACTTAAATCGTTATTTTATTTCCAATATCTGTTTCATCATTTTTATATTAAACTTAATAGTGTTTTATATGCTCTTTTTTCTTAAATTATATTAATTGAAGTATGAGATCTATTTAAAAGTATATTTTACTTTATTTTAAATTCGATTGATAATTCTTTTAAAATATAGCTTAAGAAAATATACATAATATAAAAAGTACATAATAATTATCAGCGAAATACATAATTAAAACAGTTACTTTATAAATAAAAAAATTACAAAATTTAAAATTACCATATATATTTCTACCATTTGACATTTTTCAGCTACTATAACATAACTTTATCAAACACATGATAAGCTAACTGAATAACTTCAGCTACCAATTTTCAATTGTCACCCCCAATTAACGTTTAATTTTTAGCTAGCTTTTAAATTAATTGAGCTTTAAGCATACAACACAGGCATTTTGTTCCTATTCAAAATTTCTTATGGAAGTAATTGTTACATTATTTGCTTCCCAGAAACTAACACTTGAAACTTTTTTAGAACGCCTGAGATAACCAAAAAACCAACCATGTGAAAGAGTTTGCTGACCTGTAGTTCTGCAGTATTGAAAAACTACTAGTCTAAACAGACGCCATAATGTGATGTGAAATATTAAATGCAAGTGTGGACCCTAATGGCCCACTCAACAAATTCAAAGGAATAAAATCAAAAATAGGTTTAAATGGAGATTTTTGTAGCCTTGCAATGGAGCTAATAATGTCTGGAGCAAGGAAAAATAATGCAATGGAAAAAATTATAACGCTTCTTGAAGATATCTCCTCTCATACAAACCAATTACTTGATCAGCCACAGCCCACATAATGGCCTGTCCTGGTGGGATCCTCATTAGCCGAGGCAACAGACCTTTCCATAAGGCAAGAAGTCCTTCTTCGGCATATATTGTTCTAATGGCATGGGTCATACCCTTGTATTTCAGTTCACCACCTTCTCGGCTTTGAGCCATCAACCTTGTTTTCACTACATCAAATGGACCAGTACAAATAGGACCTGCTGTGCCTGCAAGGAATCCAGAAATCATAGATTGCCATGGTTGGAGGACTTTCCCATCCCCTTCATGCTTCTTCCACAAAAGCACATCAAAAGCATTTTTGGCAGTAAACATGGCAGATTGGTTTGTCCCATTACGCATCACAGTAGGAGCAACACCTGCCCAAAGACCCCGAAATCCTTCTTCTCTGATAATCATTCGAGCACAGTGAACAGGACCTTTATATTTCAAAAGCTCGGGGCTTAGACCTTTCTGCTGCTGCAATCTTATCTTCACAACCTGCAATAAGACGTGATACAAACATGAACCTCACCATGACAAAAACCAAACTATGTGCAGATGTTTGCTATGATAGGTATGTTATATGCTGAACAGCCACGCTATTAGGCTACTCCTATAGTAATAATAAAAAGGTATCATCCACTGCTGCAATCAATTTGGGCAACTAGGAAGTAAGAAGCATCTGAACAAGATAAACATTTTTAGATAAATTTAGCAGTAAAAATATAATCTGACAAGACTAACTAAAGTGATTACAAGGCTTTATTTTATTTAATTTTTATGCATAAAGGTTTAGGAGAGGAGTTGCCTTAATGCAAGGTCAGGCTATGCTTCAAGGCCTTAAAATGCGCTTACAAATGATCTGCCACTGAGAGCTCACTAGCTGTAATCAAATCCAAGACCATTTCCTCGGTGCTATTGATTGAATCAACTCTTGTAAGGTGAGGATTAATTAATGAACTATGACCTCCTACCGTTGAAATTTTATTAATTCAAAACTTACCATGCACTAGAAAAATCTAAAATAATTATTGAACAAAGTTTCCTTCTAGTTCTGACCCCAATTCAAGGAAGGGAAATTTTTCATTCTCCTTCTCTGATCTGGTATCCATAAACACAGGTGACAATTTTTTCATTTGATTGACCAATCAATTCCTTCATACTTCAAAAGTCTGTTAATTGTATAGGTAAATGATAGGAATGAGCATAAATTAAAAATCTTATATGTTCATACTCGTTAAAGTTTTCTTGATCATGTTGAAAATAAAGAAATGTTAGCTACCTAATTTTGTAGAATTCTTTTATATGATACTATATCTCCTAGTGTGTGGCAGTGATATGGTTGAATTTCAATCCTAGAGGATGATTATTACCCCCTCTTATATACTGTTTTTTGGCACTCTCTTGAATGTGGGACTTGGGTATTCCCAATACAGTACTATTATATTGATAATAGAGCAAGTAAACTTGGTTTTGGTCTAACTCAATCCTAAAAAACAGCTTCAAAGGTGAGAATTCTCCCCTTATAAACTGTATTTTAATACTATCTCTAGTTAATGTGCGATTTGGATTTTTCCCAATAACCATTTTTTAGTGAGATCCAGAGTAAATTAAGTGAGGAAGAAGAACAAGATTATAACTCAGGTACCATTATGAAGAGGCACAATAGAGTATGAACTTTCTTCCGCTTTTGGAAACACTATGAAACACATTTTCCTGTCAATGGAGAAGATTCAGACACAGACAACGCCAAATATGGAACAACTTGGGATGTTAGATATTTCAGCACAGATTATTTGGCTTGTCAATGGTGCCGATTAACTGAGACCATTCTTCTCCAAACACCTTGGCACTTGAAAAAGACTAGATCAGAAATTGCTTGCTACAGAACAAAGGCCGTGATATTGTTTTGACTTTCAGGATACATACAATACAACAACAGAGAATCTTGTTGAAGTGCAGTAAGCAAGATCATCGAGCCTTTTAATGCTTGATCGGAAGCAGAAGAATTGGAGCAGCAGATGGGGAAGGATGAATCAAACTCAAATGGGTGAAGGAAAAAACAGAAGCTTGCGAATCAAGCAGCAGAAGAGCAAAAAAAGAATGAAATAAAATAAAAATAAAGTTAGTGCCACATGTTAAAATCAAGAAAATTATAATAATCAAACGGTAAAAACAAATGGCAGAGTAAAGTTGGTTCCACAACATTAGACAATCTGCTCCCTATTAAAGGTAGAGAAATCATCAAGCCTTAATCTTTTATAGAGAGATGCTCTTTATAAAGAACCAATTGCAATGGCTAAACTCTAACTAACTTGACAGAAAGCACAACTATTAGACAGGGACAGCTAACTAACTACAGATACATGAGAGATTGATAGGAGCAGCAGCCTCGACAAGAAACCACAGGAGAGTCCGATAGCAGCAGCACGAGAGTGTTCAACAATTGGAGAATGAGAGGCCCAAGAGATCCAACATTAAGCCTAACCGGTAGACTGATTTTGTTTATTATAAATGAATTAAATAATTAATGACTCAGATAGTTCTAGATGAGGTTTATTATGATGCTGTTAGTAGGGAGGACCTTTGTTAGAAAGTGGCGCTCGTCTTCTATGCATTACCTATTATAAATGAGTGAGAATTCAATCCAATTTCCTTTCTTCTATTCCTATTAGAGATCTCACTTAAGCCTACAGTACATGCTTTTAACACTAATCAATGTAACCACCTACATAACTGTTGTTTCTACAATCAAAGAGGAAATGAGATTAGATTGTTTTTACATAAACTATTAGTTGTTGTTTCGTAAGATATCTTCAAAGAGTTTATTGAAATGAACTGAAAACAAATCATGAACATATCATAAGCTATTTTTATAAACTTCCTCATTGCTTTTGCTTGATTATTACTTTAGCTCAAATGTAACATAATAACAGTATACAGAAACTCGAGTAATTACTGATTGCATGTTAAACAAGATAAAAGGCTCAGACCTCAAATGGCGTGACAATAACAATAGCCTCAAGCACTCCAGCACCAAACCCAGAAAGGAACCGGCCATAGCCACTAAGCTTGCCGGTCTCAGGGTCCTTAAACGCCGATTGAAGTAGAGCATTTGAGCCCATTCGAAGTGCATACTTCAAGGTCAAATGTGTGGCAAAAGGGGTCAATCCTTTCCACAAAGCCCGCACACCTTCTGTTCGAGAAATTGTGGCACCACAGTGCAATATTCCCTTGTAATTCCCCGACCTATCGAGCTGCAATCTGGTCTTGATCACATCAATGGGTTGTAGGCAAGAAGCCTCCACTATTCCTCCAAGTGAGCCAGAAAGAGCCTTCATGTAGGGTGGGATCGTTTTCCTTGGATGCAAGTTGGCGTTACCTTGTGCATCATCCTGGTTCATGATTGACGCAGATTTAAGTTCTTCTTCACCTACAACCTTCAGCGAGTTCAATTGGACATTAGAGAAAACCCAAAACGACGCTGTATTTGTTAGCGTCTAGGTCACGATTCATGCACAAGGCATTTATGGAACAGTTTCATGCTTCTTTGGCTTCACTTCCACACTACTCCCATTTCCGTTCTCCTTTTCTCTTCTCCAGTTTCAAGGCCGGCACAAACTCCAAAGTAAAAGCTTGGGTCATGTTTGGTGTATTGGACTGTTCGGCCTCTATTTAGGCCCAAAAACTTTTCTTAAACTATAATATATCACATAATCACGTGATCAACAAGGGTAATAATATTAAGTTGAACCTATGTAATAGTCCAATTTAAAAAAATATATATATATATAAATTATTCTTTTTAATAGTTTAATGCACTGTCCTTTTCTAGACTTGTTGGATGGTTTAAAGTTCTTAGTTAAAACAATACATTTATAGAAAGTTAGTGATGGAAGACTGATCAGTGTTTATTAGTTTATCATTTACTTTAAGAATAAAATATTTTATGGCTATACAAGTGGGACTAATTAAATTATTATAATTACAACTTTACATGCAATTCTAATTTTAACTTTGCAAACAATTCTAGTTTTAAAAGAATAATGATTTATGTTTAGAAGAAAACACTTTTTCTGAAATAGTTTATTTAAATGTTTTGTTTGTTGAGAATAACAAGAAAACAAATCATTATTTATGCAATTACTATAAAAGAAAATTAGGACCCTGCATTCATAGCAATTTGCAGAAAATGGAACGGAGTTTATGGCATGTTTTCTTACACTCTCTCGTTAAGTTTAATTCCTAAAAAAATGTCTATTCATGTGGATGGTGCATGTAAAATAACTTTACATGATTACTATAAGAAAATTTTTACCTATTTTGATAATTATTATTTTATTATGATTAATATAATTATTAGTAAATATTAATAATGTTAAAAATAATATTAATAATATGAATAATAATAATGATAATATTAATAACAATATTAATTATAATATTAATACTAACAAATATTAATAGTAGTATTAATAATAATAATAATAATAATAATAATAATAATAATAATAATAATAAAATTGTTATTATTATTGTTATTAATAATAACATTAATATTAATAATAATATTAGTATATAATAATAATAATAAAATTAATAATATTAATGATAATAATAGTTTTAATAATAATAATAATAATAATAATAAAATATTAACAATATTAATGATAATATGAATAATAAAATTAATTATTAATATTACCAAAAAAATCTTTAAGTAAGTATCTATGGATGTAAATTTATAAGTGATCACCGTCTCTCTAAAACCCTTGACTTCTTTTTCCTCTAGTTTCTCTCTAAGCCTCTGCTTCCGTCTCTCATCAATTTCTCAAACGAAACTCACCGTTGGACACGTGACAAAGAACGGAGCAAGTCTACCCGATCAGAATCTTCGTTAGAGTAAGTTCGTTTTCTACTCTCTTCTCTCATAGTCAGTTCTAAGTTTTTGTTTTCTTCTACCTTCTGAGATTGCATGTGGCCTCTGAGTTATCAGACATAGTTTGTCGGTGAGCTCAGTTCCCTAGTATTTTAGTCTGATCATTGATCAAATATCATTTGATGCAGATTCGAGTTCTTGAGGACCTTAGGCTGTTAGGACTGTTAAAGAGAATTTCCACTGTGATTCAGGTAAGGGAAGCTGACTACTTGTTATCTGTTTTGAGCATGAGTATAGGTTAGGGTTTAATCTGTTGGTTTCTATGAAATGCAATTGTGATGGTTCTCTGCTTTTAAATTCTAGTTGTAATTTGATTGTTGCATGTATGATGTGGTTCTATGGAAATTAATGGTACATAAGTAATTTTTTACTCAATTAGTTCATTGAGGCATGTGTAGTAGCTTTGAGGTAGTAGAAATTGCATGATTTACCTGATAGGTTGTTGTTTTCTGCATATCTCGACCAAGCTAGACAATGTCGTCCAAGCGAAGTCACTTGGAAACCTAAGAGGTGCTTTTGGGTCCAATTTCGCCCAAACGAGGATATAGTCGCCCAGGCGAGAATGACCCTGGAACAAGTTTGCTCTCTTTCACATAAGGTATTTACAAGATTATAATCAACATATAACTATATTGAAATTAGTTAAAAAGAAAATAAGTTTCGAAAATAGAAAAAATATTTTTAATAGGTTTTGTATGACCTTGTTAATATATTATATTTTTTAATAATTGATTAAACTGTTCTTATTGAGATTCGAAACAAATCAATTATATCATTTTTTATTGATTAAACTAAAGAATTGGTAAAAGATTATTATCAATTAACATTTTTTATAATCAATTAAATATGTTTTCTACATTTATTACAAAACAACAAATTAAGATCATGATATAAGACATGTTAAAAGAAGGTATTGCTATGCCCAACTCAAGCCCATTTTCTTCAACTATCATCTTTGTTAAAAAGAAAATGACATTTAAGATTTTGTACAAATTACTAAGTCTTGAATGCTATCACCATTAAGGGTAATTTTTTAATATCTATTGTAAGCTCCTTGATGAGATGCTTGGAGCTCAATATATTTCAAAGTTTGATTTAAGATTAGGGAACAATGAGATCTTGGTTAAGGAGAAAGACAAACATAATACTGAATTTAGAACTTATCAAGGATACTATGAGTGGTGGGTTAATAAGCCTTTTGTACATACTAAAGCCCCTACTACCTTTCAAAAGCCTAATGGCTAATGCTTTGAAAGGATTATTAACGAAATTTGTCCTTATTTTTTTTATGACATCTTATTATAGTCTCCCTTGAAATTCTAACTTACAACATTTAGAAGTTGTGCTTCAACTCTTGAAGAAACATAAACTCTTTGTCAAATTATCAAAATATTTTTTTTGCCTACAAGAGATGGATTATTTGGAAGGTAATGTCGCTAGTAAGGGAGTGGTTATGAAACCCAACTAAATCAAAGTAATTAAGGAGTTTCTTGGGTCTTATTAGACATTATAGAAGACTCAACAACGGTTATGAAACCTTGGCAATTCCTTTAACTAATTTGCTTAAGAAGGAGAATTTTCATTATGATCATACCACCACCATTACCTTCCAAGAATTAAAGGTTGATATTACTCATGCTCAGATACTTCTAGATCTTTCTCAGATTTTATTTTAAAACAGATGCAGCTGACTTGGGGGTAGGTGCAATGTTAAGTAATGTAGAAAAAATGAACCTTTATTAGAGAACTCTATGTTATAAAATAAGTTATGGCTAAGTTTAAACAATATCATTTTGATCATAAATTTGTGATTATAACATACAAGAAAAATTTGAAAAATCTGACAAATCAGGCAATCCAAACTCTTAAACAATAAAAATTGTTGAAAAATAAGATGGCCAATGTTTAAGAGGTGGTGAATTGAACAATTTACTCTTTTTCAAAAACTTGAAAGTTTGAATGAGATCTTTTCTGAATCTATGATTACAATGAGAATGCCACACAAAACAGTAGATTGAATTCACAGATAGCTTTTTAAAAATACAGTTCAGTGTATAAAACCAGAAAAAATAACTTGGTAAAATCAGAAACAGCTTGTTAAAAACAATTATGGCAGTTCTGGAAAATTACAATTATCAAGTTAAAAACAAAATTCAACAAGTTGAATTTTTAGTACTGCAGTTGTGTTAAAACTAGTAAAACAGTATGATCAATTTGAATATACTAAGTGTTGAAAAATGTCCCAAAACAGTTTTTGAAATCACTAAATGGTATTATATGATTCTAAGCAAAGGTTAAAGACAATATGAAATACAAATGGTCAAGCCAAGTGATAAACTGCACTGCACCATAGAATTATTAAACCAGTATAAGAGCTAATTCAGGAAATTGAATGATGTAGTAGTATTGAAACTCAAAACTGCAGAATCAGTTACGAGAATAATGAATATAACATATCACACTCAAGATGCTACCAAATGTTCAATCACAACAACCTTATAACACACACAGATTCAATTGATTCAAATTTTATAGAACAGTATAACCATAGGCTAAGAACAACTCCACTTGATTCAAAAATTCCCAATCAAACAGTTAAAGGAAATTTTAGCAGCCTCTATTCACAGAAACAGATCCAACAAATCCAATATCTTCAAGGCAAACTAGTTAAGAACCTAAGTGATTAATACTGCAGTAAAATATAAAGGAATTCAGCACAACATAATAGTTTTTGATCAATTAAAAACGCTGCAGAGAAGAGGATTTTAAAACTGTTAAGAATTTAACAGGTTGTTCTTCAGAATCAACAAGTTGTTCTTGACTATAGAATTGAGTATGACACAAATGCAATTTGAAAAATTAAAAAAGAGAGGGAAAAGAAGATTGCACAGATGTTTTTATACTAGTTCACCCGCTACATGGGCTACGTCCAGTCCCTTGCTACCACTTACAAGGATTTCCACTAATTTAAACAAAGTTTACAAACAAATCACTCTAGAATCCTTCTTGAACCCTACAAGAAGAGCTTCTACCCCCTTGTGCAGCTCCCACCGCACAAGATGAACACCCACTGTGTTAATGCAATACACACTGCAGATTTGAATGCAAACACACCAATACAACAATTCAATTTTACAATTCTCTCTATAACAATGCTTAAAATTGTCTATTAAGCCCAAATCAACCAAGAAACTATTCAAGAATTCAATACAATTCAAAAATTCAATTAGGCAGCAACCAAGCACAATCAAAAGCTCAAGGAAGAACACTTATCTTCACTAGAAAGTTGCTGCCATGCCAATTGAATCAAATCCAAGCAAAGCTCCTCTTAAGTATTTGAAATCATGATGAATTTCAAAATCAAAAGCATTTTGTTCTCACAATTGGCTTTCCCTCCAAGAAACTCTCTTGAAAACTCGTTAAAACCTTTTTGAAATTGAAGAAGTTCTGACAAAACGCGCGCAACATCCTTTTAAACACGTGACAACTTAAACTGTCAAAAATTTAACATGTTAATTTTGAAATTTAACATGTTAAATTTGGGTCTACAACACTAATTTTTCTAAAACGTTTTTGAAATGCTATTTTCACTTAACCATGAGTAAGAGTTATGCTAGTACTTGATTGATTGACACAAACTGATGCATGAAAGTCCTAATCCAAGTAAGAACTACCCCAAACCTAAAATCTAGTGTCTTCAAGTGATTTCTTCATAAAATTAGCACTTTAGGATGACCTTCACTAACTCCAACAAAAGTGCCTATGTAAAATTTAAGGTTACAATTTTATTATTGAATACAAGTTGGGGATGAACAATGTAGTAGTCGATATTTTGTCTAGGTCTTTTTTATGGCTTAGTCTTAATAAAGATTGCAACTTATTCAAGTTTTAAAGGATGTCATTGTTGCATGTTCTAAAGTGAAATCCATTGTAGAATTATGTTTGCATAATCAACCTCCTTATCCCAATTATTCAGTTCATGATCAATTGTGTTTTTTAAAAGGTAGATTGGTTATTCCCTCAAATAATATGTTGATTGAACAAATTCTAGGTGAGTAATGTAGTTTAATTATAGGTGGCCATATTGCTTTTAATAAAATCTTTAGTTGAATATGGTATGCATAAAGATATAAAGGATTATATTCAAACTTGTTTGGTTTGTCAACAAGCCAAAAATTGATAACACATTACCTATTGGACCACTACAAGATATGCCAATTCTTGATTAGTTATACGAAGATCTAGTCATGTATTTCGTTACTAGACTTCCTCCATCTTATGGGTACATTGTCATCATCATATTTATTGGTAAGCTATAACAAAATGCTCATTTTAGTACTTTGAAAACAAGTTACACTAGTAGGGGAGCAATTGAAATTTTTTTAAAAACATATAGTGAAGCTTCATGGCCTTTCTTAGACTTTTGTATTGAATAGGGACAACGTTTTTACTAGTCTCTTATGACAACATTTGATCAAATTAAGTGGCACCAAATTGAACATGAGTACTCTATATCATCCATTATTGGATGGATAATAAATGCATGGAGATGTACTTAAGATGCTTTACTTATAATTCCTCAAAAAGATTGGGATAAGTTTTACCTTAGGTTAAATATTGGTATAACATTACTTATAATAACACTAGCATGACTCCATTTAAGTTCGTAAATGGTTTGGACCTTCGTCCTGAAATATGTGCCTTACCTTAGAGATCTTGTTATGGTACAAGAACAATTATTACAAAGGGATGTTGCACTTAGTCACACTTAAAAAGGAATCTACATAAGGCTCAAAAGCATAGGAAAAGGTATGTTGACATGAAGAGAAAACATATTGACTTCACATCCCTAGTAACAACACTCTAAGGCCTTAAAGAAGATTAAAAATTTAGCTTGTTGGACCTTTTCCTACTATTGAGAGGATGGAAAAAGTTGCTTATATATTATTATTTCCTCCAACTTCAAATCTTGTATTCCACTATTCTTAATTAAAATTATATATGGGAGACCATTCCAATCCTTATGTATCATTTCTTATCACTACTAGTGAATTTGTACATGTTATTTCGTCATTGGCCATACTAGAAAAAGTAAGGTCATTCTTCAAGGAGATTTGTGTGTATAACAACATTTGGTTTAGTGTAAAGATCTTCACACAGACAAAACCACTTGGGAAGACCACATAATACTGCAAAAAACATTTTTTGAATTCAACCTTAAGGCCAAGGTTGTTTGTAATGAGAGAAGAATTGTAACAAGTATGGATAGAAGAGGAGCAAATAAGATAGTGGCTAACTTAATTGAGGATGGACACATGGTTGTTAATCCATCAAATGTGAGAAGGTGATGAAAATCCATCCAGAAGACTAAAGTGAAAAATGGATCAAGAGGATGAATAAGAGTTTACAAGGAGTTTATACCTATTTGAGTTTGTTTAGACTTCTAATCAACCATTTTGAGCTTAAATTCAATCTTAAAGAGATCAGTCTAAAGCTTTTGGAGTAAATACAAAACATTTATATGTAAAAATTGTAGAAAGTAGTTTAGGAACTTATTTTGAACCTTACATTTTTGGACGAAATAAAATAAAATTTTAAGTCTCGTATTTGGGTCATACATAGAGTAGGGTTGTAGGAAGTCCAATAAGGGGACTTGGGTACCAAGCTAGGGTAAATAATTTAGCTTGAATGTCAAAATAAGATAAAAAGCTAGGATTGAACACTACCTTTCATGTGAATAGATACCTTTTATCATTTGTTCACCTCTCACTAAAAAGATTTTTAAGTTTAGACTGTAAATTACTCATACCACATGGCAATCATTTGAGAGAATTTTAAAAATTTGTCTCATAAACTAGTTAAAATTAATGTTTTCAGAATAGTTTATTGCTGTCACCATAAGAATCTATTGCTTCACCACACCATCTCCACATGCAACCTCAAATAGAGACGAATTCTTCCTCCACCCCATACCTTCTTCTTACACCTCCATACTTACTGTTAAAAGACAATTATGCCCTTAACTAAAAAATGCAAAGACAAAAATACCCTTCATTGCTATATCTGGTTCACAGCTCGTCCGTTTCGTTCATTTCTCCAAAATCCTCAATTAAACCTTCAAACAAGTCGTAGGTAAGCAATTTTTGATGTTTATTAGCAATTAGTAAGTGGTATTGTTGATTAGAGTAGTTGATTTGGTATTTTGGGGACTATCGATGGTAAACGGGGAGTTTTTCCGATTTGGCAGCATGACAACTGGATGAGCTTCATTCGGTTTTCATTTTGTTTTGGAAATAACAACTGGATGGGGGTGTCATCTAGTTGTCATCTTTTTTGCAAATGACAATCGGATGACATGCTCATCCGGTTCACATTTTTTTCAATTATTTTTAAACTAACAGTACCTTTGTGCATTATGACAAATATGGTGAGAAAACTGTAATTTTGATTAAACTATTCACCTTCTTTTGTACCTACTTTTTTTAAAACTTAATGCAATTAAATTATGACTTCGTTATATGTGTTGTCACCTACCACCACCCAATTAAAATTAATGTACTTAAAAGTAAAAAAGAAATGAAGAGTCTCTTCTTTTACCTCTATATGTTTACTCATCATTCCAATTTCCAATCCCATT
>Ga0099825_1006310_pt1 | contig 14896 bp, 8 predicted proteins | sample SiratroredBW_FD_76838 | JGI IMG/M metagenome (GOLD analysis project Ga0099825, IMG submission 76838) | Root nodule microbial communities of legume samples collected from California, USA - Siratro red BW | ecosystem: Host-associated > Plants > Roots > Nodule | place: USA: California | collected... | reverse complement strand
TTGGCTTTAGCATGCCTCTGCTTCCAGCTATCTTCCAATGCACAAGCACCTGCAACCCTGCCCCCAGTGCAGTTGCCACCTGCAACCCCAGCTGCAACATCTCCCTCTTCTAGCACACCACCGGTGGCAACACAACCACCACCAGTGGTGGCATCCCCTCCCACCACGAGTACGCCACCAGTGACATCTCCGCCCACCACAACCACCCCACCACCTGCAAATGTAGCACCTGTGACACCACCTGCTCCCAAGGTTGCACCAGCTTCAAGTCCCAAAGCCCCACCACCCCAACCTCCACCAAAAACACCTCCTGTCTCAGCTCCCACATCACCACCCCCAGTACCGCCACCGCCAGTTGCTACACCACCACCATTGCCACCACCAAAGATAGCCCCAGCACCAGCCATAACACCCCCAGCTCCTGCACCAGTAAAGGAAACACCAGCACCTGCACCTGCAAAGCCAGCACCAACTCCTGCTCCAGTTCCTCCACCACCAACACTTGCACCAACACCAGTAGAGGCACCAGCACCGGCACCAACATCACATAGACATAGAAGGCACAGGCACAGGCACAGGAGACATCAAGCACCAGCTCCAGCACCAACAATTATCCGCAAAAGTCCCCCAGCACCACCTGATTCCTCTGCAGAATCAGACACAACACCAGCACCATCACCAAGTTTGAATTTGGTAATATTTTGTCTAATGAAATACCAAATTACAATCATATATTGATACTTGCCATATTTACCAATGTGTCTCATCATTATCACTCTTTTGATCACTTTTTTTTTCTCCTTTCACAGAATGCCTCTCCATCAATTCACCAGCAAGGGAGAAATATATGGGCAACAGCTGGACTTGCAGTTGCTGTTTTGCTGGCTGTCACTGGCTACAGCTGCTAGCAGTCTCATGGTGACCAAGGATTCGCTTTAATGAGTTATTTGGTTTGCAAAATATAAAATTTTTAATGTGCATAGATCTAAATAATGAGAATCTCTATACCTATGATTCTTATCTTCTTTTTGTTATGATCTTTGCTCAGAAGTATTAATGGATATGCATTTTTGAATTATTGAAATAATCAAGAAATGTCAAACAAAACTTGATCAGTTTCTGAGTCTATGTTTATTTTGTCTCCATTGTTATACGTTTCAACTAATTTGTGATGCCGTAGACATCCTGCACAATAGTAAGGTGAAATGTCAATTACTTAACACAATAAGAATTTGCATAGCAAAATTTTTGAAGGTTTCCAAAATGAAAAGCATACTCAGGAACACAAGATTAGAAGGTAGCCACAGAAAGGGCTGCTAGGCTAAGACCATGAACATAAATGAACTTTTAAGATCTGCATACATCCAATACATTGGTCATTTCAAAAGTTAATGAACTTTCAGAACAAGCTGACACTCATCAATGCAATCCAGTAACTTCCTTTGTATGATGAGCACCAAACTCAAGTCTAGGAGAAGTTAGAGGGCTGAAAATTTACTTTTCTATTCTTGAAGCAAAGTTGATATCCCATTTTAATATTTGTAGAATAAAGATATGGTCCAAACTGGTGAAGGGTAGATGTCCAACAAAGGTATACAGTCTGAGCGAATATTTGGACGAACTTTTTAATAAAACTTTTAGAGAAAAAATTTTAAAAATAAAATAATTCATAGAATAAAATTATCTTATTCATAAATTAAAATTAACTTGTTCGTGAGCTAATTTGTAATTTTGTTTCCAGATTAACGTATCAAAATATAGATTTTTAAACTTATGTATAAATTAATTTTAATTTATGGACAAACTTATTTTACTTTTATCTATTTATTGTGTGTTTTTAAAAGTATTTATGAATAAATTTGTTAAAAACATTTTAATTGAAAGAAACTATTTTAATATAAAAAATTTGATTTTCAATTAAACATATGAATAAAATATTCATTCTAACATTTTTTTAACTTATCATTCGGAAAATTCTCCTATATCCTTATTACTATATGATTTAATAGTGTCTACTCTTATCAATGTTTCAGTCATCACTTTACTTGCATGTACAAATTGTTGCATTTTTATAGGCAATAGGTACTTTTCTTTTTTGTAAATCTTATATGTCTACCCTTATCTCATTTGAATATTGTTCTAGGAATGGATTAGTTATCTTCCAACCATGTTCTCCTAAACTGTTATGATGAAACCTTAATTTCAAATCAAACACTGGTGAAGTTTCTAACCTAAGAGAATTAAAAGAGACTACTACCAACCACAATGAAGTTCTAAAAGGACCTTCTAGTTGTTTGTGAATTTTTTCTAATGAAGTTCCTGGATTACCTCCAGAGAGAGGGGTAGAATTTACCATATACTTGGTATCAGGATCAAAACTTGTGTATGTAACCCCCTATAAGATGTCACCTCTAGAATTAGCAGAATTGAAGAAATAAATAAAGGTACTATTGGACAAACAATTCATCAGACCTAATATTTCACATGTAAAAAATATTTAATAATTTAATAAAAATTCAAATATGAATAACACATTTTCATCTTCAATCCTTGAACAAAGCTTTGAAGTTGGTGTATACTAGAGGACAAAAGTTTGAAAAAATGAGTTGGCGTATACTTGATGAGATTGTAATGTGTTCAATTAACATTGAATCCATTGTCTTGATCAAGATACACTTTGTTCTTTAACATGTATTTCAATTTATAATTCTTCACCTTGAAGCATATTTTCTTCTTCCTCGTCTTATTAATCTTTTTCTACATTTTCTTCAAGAAACTCACTAAGCATTATTGATCTAAACAACTTTGGTCCTTGTGTCTTCTTGGTGGTACTCCACTACGCAATCATTGACCCATAATCTTCAATCATTTTGTTTCTCATTTCCTTTTGTCTCATATCCTTCTTAAACTATCTTTTTATTTGTTTCATTTCCTCTTGACTCATTGCATTGTACTTTGATTTTTCGTAGATGTTTTTTTATGTTGTTTATCTTGTTTGTCTTTTGGGAACCTCTTAGAATTCACTTCTTCTTCTGCTTTTTGTTTTTGTGGTTGTTGTTTGCCAACTTTAATCAAGTCTCTTTCAATGGTTTCAAGCCAAGATTTAGAATTTTCTTATTTTGCAAATTTTTTTTTCTTTGGAACAAATTCTAAGGATCTTTTAATGGATTTTATCCTTACTCTTGAATCATGAATGATGGTTAACTATCCTCTCCTTCTAATGTTGCCTTGGTTGAATATCTTGTTCACTCACAATAGTGGAAAGAATGTTCTTTTTATTTTTGCCCTCAACTTCAAACTTAGTCAAACTGAATTATCCCTTAATAGAAACTGTAGGGACCTTAGTTGTCATATCAATACTTGTTATTTCTTCAAGATTGATTTGGATCCTTTCTAGCAATTATTTTCTTGTTTTAATGTCAGGTAGGTCCAAATTAATAAAATTCTTTTGAGTCTTGTCAAGAGCTTTCATTTTATGTTTTGATGTTGCTTCCTTGTCCACGAGATGAAAAGAATATGATAATGTTCAATCAAATAAGACATGACCAATGATACAAATTATAATATCATAATATACACATATTACGTAACATTTATCTGAGTGTTCAAGTATTATAAACAAAAATTACATTCGTAAACAAAAACATATAACTATAAAATATCATGGGTTAACATCTTTAGTTTTTGTCACATATGTCTAAAAGATCACTCATTTATCCAATACAATAATAAATACATAACATAAAAACTAGAAACAACCTAGTACAATTGGTAAGCATAAACTAAGAAAACACAAATCATAAACAATCAAATTTTGATTACATGGTACTCTTAGTCCACGAAGTCAAATAAAGTATCATCAATTTCATATTCAAAGGTAATCCTGAAGGTTTCTCAAATATAGTGACAAGCATGTCCTCCCTAATCCACTTTAGTTCACCATCATTGTTTATAGTATTTCTTTAAGTTTCATTTGATTGATTAAATTTGCCACTTATGTTAAATAAATCTCTTGAAACTTTTTTTATAATATAATATCTCTTTTCTTCTATAGGGTGTTGGGTATAAAAGCATTAGTGGACCTGAGTAGCTAGCACAAAAAGATAATTTTGGTAACCTATTTTGTTGAAATATACACAAGTAAGACCATACTTGTCTTCTTCATCTTCAAACCACACAATTGAACATCACAAATTTGAAGTTGTCATAATAATCTAACTCAAATTATATTTGATGTTATAATTGAGTTGAACTATTATAGTAGCTTTAAGTTGTTATGTTCAATTGTGATTTGAGGTTAAAGAAGGCAAGTATGGTCTTACTAGTGTCTATTTCAACAAAAGATGTTACCAAAATGATCCTTTTATATTAGTTACTCAAGTCCATCGATGCTTTTATATCCAATACCTTTTAAGAAAAATAGACAATGTATGATGAAGAAAGTTCAAAGAGATTTATTTAACATGGGTGACTAGTTTAACCAATCAAATGATACTGAAATAAATGCTACAAACAATGATGGTGAACTAAATTAAGTTAGGGAGGACATGCCTATCACTATATATGAGAAACATTTAAGGTTGGGAGGAAAGTACTACTGAAGATGAAATTGATAGCACTTTGTTTGACTTCATAGACTATGGATAAAATTAGATCAAAATTTAATTGTCTATGATTTTATGTTTTTAGTTTATGTTTACACATTGTACTAGCTTGTTTTTGGTTTTTACGTTATGTAACACTTAACTATTATGGTATTGTTTAAAATGAGTGATCTTTTAGACTTATGTTACAACCACTAAATATGTCAACTAATAATATTTTGCAGTTATAGGTTTTTTTAGTGATATTTTACACTATGTTTTTGTTTACTAATACAATTTTTACTTGTAATACTTGAACATCTATATAAATGTTACATTATACATTATATGAGTATAGTATGATATTATGATTAGTACCATTAACCGTGTCTTATTTGATTGAACATTATCATGTTCATTTCATCTCATGGATAAGGAAGCAACATCAAAACATAAAATGAAAGCTCTTGATAAGGCTCAAAGGTATGTTACTAATTTGGACCTACCTAAAGTTAAATTAGCAAAGAATTGCTTAGCATGATTCAAATCAAACGTGAGAAAGTAATAAGTATTGATATGCCAACTAAGACCCCTATGGTTTTTGCTGAGCGACTATTCAGTGTGTCTAAGTCTGAAGTTGTAGAAAAAATTGAAAAGAAAACTCTTACTACTATTGTTAAAGAACCACAAAATATTCAACTGATATAAATTTAGAAGGAGAATATACTTCACTAAGTCATTCATGATTCAAGAGCAAGGATAGAAGTCACTAAAAAAACCTTACTTGATGTTCGTTCCAAACAAAAATCAAAGAAAAGAAATCTTGAAAAAGAAGATAATTCTAAATTAAGGCTTAAATCATTGAAAGAGGCTTGATTGAAGTTGGCAAACAACAACCACAAAAACAAAAAACAATAGAAGAGATGAATTTTACGATAAACAAAAAAATAACAACATAAAAAAACATCATCTATGAACATAATCAAAGTACAATGCAATGAGTCAAGAGGAAATGAAAAACAAAAACAAAAGGATAGTACAAAAAGGATATGAGTCAAAGATAAATGAAAAAAATTGAAATACAAAATTATTAAAGATGATGAGTCAATGACTAGGCACTGAAGAACCACCAAGAAGGCACAAGGACAAAAATTGTGTAGAACTTGAAGAAAATGTAGAGAAAGAAGAACAAGAGGGGAAATAAAAAAATGTGCTTCAAGATCAACATTTATAAATTGAAATATGTGTTGAAAAACAAAATGTTTATCTTGATCAAAACATTGAAATCAATACATGAAGATAATATTACAATCTCAAAGTTTACTTTTCCATTTCATCAATTTTTAGCTTTTAGTCATGTTTAATGTCAAAATAGGCCCAAACAAGAAAAGAACACAAGGACCAATAAAATATTTACAAATACTTGCAAGAAATAGTGAGACTATCTAAAAGTTATCTTGGACAAAGATGAAGAGTCTATTAGTTCTAATGACAAAGGTATGTCTTGCTTGAATTATTTTCTTGGAACCATAATAAGGAATTTAGACTTTTGTCTTCTAATATACACAAACTTTAAAGATTTGGTCAAGAATTACAAGGATTGAATATGGAAATATGTTATCATATTTGAATAAATTTTTTATCTATGATTGAATTATTAGATATTTATAATATGTGAATAAACATAATTTTTTTTAAGGATAAATTTATTATTCCTGAAAAAAGGAGAAAAAGTAATTTTAAACCATAGAATGATGCATGGAGGCGATATGCATGCTATATTAAGAGAATATTTGTCGTGTCTAACAATTTGAAACAATCTTAAAAAACCTTCAATAATTTTAAACAATTTTAATTAGGTTTTTAAGAATCTGGTCAAGCTGATGATAAGGCTGAACATAAGTTTTTAAACAATTTGGTCATGTTGGTAGCGAGGTTGAACATAGTCAATAATCCAGTTAAGCTAGTGACGAGGCTAAATATAATTTGCTTTTAATAATTCAACCAAGCCGGTGGCGAGGTTAAATATAGTTAGCTTTTAATAATCTAACAAAAACGAATGCGAGACTGATATCGTTAATGTTTTATAGTCGAGCCAATGACGAGGTTGAATATAGTCAGCTTAATAATCTAGCCGAACTAGTGACAAGGCTTATCATAATCAGCCTTTTATTAATTTGGTCTAAGTTGGTGACATAATTAGCGTTTTATTAATCCAGTTCAAATTCAATGGCCAGTTTTATCAATCTGATTGTGCTAATGGATGAGTCTTATCAATCTATGTCAGGTGGGTGAAAGTTTTATCAATTTGAGTCAGCTTTTAATGTTCCTTGAGGTGTTGTGGTTATATGATGTCTACTAAAACAAACCTTCAACAATAATCAAGTTAATGAGTAAATATATTCTCATAATATTTAACCAGTCCTACCTCCACATTAAATTTTGAAGGACTTGATGGTCGAATACGAGTACCTAGAGTACGTGACAAGAATGAGGAAGGTGCAGAAACTCTTTCCCTGGTGAACATTCAAGAATATATATATATATATATAATTTACAACATTATTGTATATGGATTAGATATAAAAAAGCCCCGTTATAATTTTCACTCTAAAAATGCAGCAGGCAAATTCGAACTTGCAACTCATGGAAGAATTTTTTCTAGACCCGATTTCAAGTCATCGTGGTATTGAAGTGAAATTTTCAGTATCAAAGCAGCAGAATTGATTTGTATTTATTCATTCACAATTAAAATAACAAGTTGACATCGTTATGTGCCTCACTAAGCAAATGTGATACTTTGAGGCCCTCTTGCAATAGATTATCATTTTGAGATGGGGTTTCCTCCTGGGTTTGAGTCGTACTAGAAACATTGGAACAATTCGAAAGGAGCATGTCTCAATTAAATAAAGACTAAATCAAACTTAGATGCATCTTTCACATTTAATTTAAAAATATAAACTTCTATTGCATATTCTCAGTATTAAAAGTCAGCAACTCAATCACTGCATTGCTTGATTTCTTCTCCGATGAGGCTGAATCTACAACCATACCTACCTACCCGCCTACTGTCATGTGTTTGAGTGATGATAAATTAACATCACTAATTATCTTATGCATTTATTTGACACTTATATTTATTATTATTTTATTATTTATATAATATTTTATTAAATAAAGCAATTGTTAGATGGGTGGAATGAATGAACAGTGATCTGTTGATAAATTGTTGTTGATGCGGTGCGCGAAGAACACAAGTTCACAGCACCCTTTTTCTCTTGATTTTTGTTTCACAACATGTTGGTTTAATTGTGAATAGAAAATGAAAAGCAAAAGAAGCATGCAGCCACATATAATACCATATGATACGCTCATGGTTAATGAAACGAAAACCGAAAATCAATGCATTACCTCAACTCCTACAACCCCCCAATACTAAAGATAGCCCCAACACCAGCAAAAACACCTCCAGCCCCGGCACTAGCACCTGCAAAGCCAGCACTACACCTGCAAAGCCAGCGCCAACTCCATTGCCTATTCCTTCACCAACCGCAGCACCAGTACTAGTGATAGAGGTACCAACACTGGCGCCTGCTTCCCATAAGCATACAAGGCACAGGCACAGATACAGACACAGGAGGCATCAAGCACCAGCTCCAACAATTACTCAAGACTTCCCCAGTACCACCAGATAGCACAGCAGAATCAGACCCCAACACCGGCACCAATTCTGAATTTGTTAATATCTTTGTCTAGTAAAATACCAAATTACAATTATACGAATATTAGCCAAATTTTAGAATATGTTCTATCAGTATCACATTGTTTTGATAACTTTTTTGCCTCTCAGAATGCGGCACCATGAAACCCGGAAAGGGAGAAATATATGGCAACAGATAGATTAGCTATAATGTTTTGCTTTCTTCAATTACTGTTATAATAGAATATTCATGTGGTATTTTATCTGATATTCCACGCCTGATACATGTTTCTTCTTCCAATAAAATTCTTGGGATTGCAATGCGATTGTATCGGTTCAATAAGTGGGAGCAGAATAAAGCGTTCATAACAAAGACTGTCTAATCTTGATTCAATACATTTCTATTAGAGACTCTTAATTTCTCTTGAACCATAGTAATATATTATTTTGATCAAACTCTTAACTTGTTTATTTCTCTTGAAATATTTTTAATGTTTATTTTAGTTTTGTACACGTCTTTTCTTAGTAGACCTACATCTATGTAACATAGGAGTTACATCTTTAATAGTATACCAGTAGACATTTCTTCATTGCCAAGCATTTTCAATTTCCCCTTGAATTTTATCAAAAAATATTCCTACATTTTACACGAATCCATTTCGCAATACTGGAATTTCTATTCTTTACACTGAATTACATGAAATTTTACCTAATAGCAATCTCATGGTAACCACAGATTTGTTCTAATGAGGAATTTTGGTTGCAAAATGTAAATTATTTCCGGTGCATAGAATAATGAGAATCTATAACTATGATTCTTTCCTTTAATCAGCCCAAATGTCTCTACTTCTATAAGTTATTACATCAAATTCGGTCAGTTTCTGAGTCGATATTTATTTTCTCCCGAAAGTCATACTCTGTGATAAGTCCAAGATTATCAACTAATTTGTGATGCCGTAGACATCCTGCACACTAGTAGGATGAAATTCAAATTATTTACATAGAATAAGTGTTCGCATAATATTAATTGTACAAAATATCCATATAGAAAGTGAGAAAATAAAAAATGCATACTTAGCAACACAGGATTAAAAGGTAACCACATAACTGGCTGCAACACCATGGACACAAATTAACTTTTTAACACTTGCATTCATGATCCAATGCATTAGACATTCCATAAGTTACTAAATTTTCAGAACGAGCATGAAATCCAGTTATTTCCCTTATATGATCAGCACCAAACACAAATTGCAGTAGAGGATAAATGGCTGGGACTTTTATTTTATTGTAGGAAAAAAATGGTGTTCCATGTTAATAATCTACAGAATAAAGATATGGTCCGTATTAATATTCCAAATACACATAAACGTGGAGTTCATATGGCACGTAGCTAAAAGCAGAGTTGGGCTTGGCAATGCAGTTGATCTTCTTGCAGCTGAGAGAGATGTTGGCGTTGAACAAAGCTGATTCCCCCTATTGGACAGAAAGAACCTTCTATAATGAAGAGTGGGATGTGAGAGAAAGCCCTCTAGTTGAGTAAGAGAACTGAAAGTTTCAAGCCAGTAAAATCCGTTAGTGGGGGAGTTAACCCAGAGATTCGTTAATCAATTCTTTCTTTTGAAAATGACCAAAAAGAGGACTTGCTTGTAATGGTGGGCAAGGCAGTTATGTCATCAAGGGGAACCTTTTAAGCGAGGGAGCTGGGTTGTGAAACCCAGTGTCCACTAGATGGTGAGCTACCAGATTCTTTTTTTCAACCTGCTGGTTAGTCTTGCCCAGGGAATAATGCTTTATGGGGAACCAAGTCTCCATCTATAAACCTTGAAATAATGGCAGTTAGCTGCTCTCAATGACGAAGTCTCGAAACAGATTCCAAGTTCCATCTCTCAAATAAAAGTATCAGCGAGTAAGATCCAGGCAGGAGTCACTAAAGAGACCGGTGCACGAGAGTTGACAAGATGCCTGACTTCGAGGGAGTTAAGCCAACCATTATCTAGAGGAGATGAGGAGAGAACTGACCGATAGGAAGGGATAGAGATAGGTATCAACAATTCCATTGTTAGGCTTTCGAACAACAAAAAGGATCAAGATTAAACTTATTAACAAAATGGACCAATTGACCGAAATGGATGGGAAATCAAGAAGCCGGCACTAGATCAAGTTCAAATGCTTGACCATCTTCGGCTGATGACTTCATTTACGAGGAATTAACGAAGGAAGTGAATCCCAACTCAATTTCTTGTGACATTGAGGTTGACGAGCAAAAGGGATAGGCTTCGCTTTTGAAAGAAAGCCAACCAACCCGCAAGAAAAAGCAGAAGAGGAAGCTACTCTTTAGCAATCTCCTAGCTTGGCATTGAACTCTACATCAAGCATTCTATTGCAAGTGTCCAAATCTCTATGAATTCTCTCACATTATGCACATATGAAAATGCAACTCTGAAACTCGGAGAACTACATTCAACCTTAGCTTCTAGAAGAGGGTAATTGCAGAACTTGTGTTCTTGTGAAGGAGTGTGTCTAGGCTAATACGTATCACACAATGAACCAAAGGATGTGAAAGAAGCACTGAAGGGCAAAAAATGATTTCTAGCTATGTAAGAAGAACTGCATCAATTTGAAATAAATCAAGTTTGGGATCTTGTTGAAAGAACAAATACACAACAGGCAATTGGCACAAAATGGGTATTTAGAAATAAGCTTGATGAAGATGGCTTATCATAAAAAAACAAAGCAAAACTGGTCGCAAAAGGATATAGCCAAGAAGAAGGTATTGACTTAATGAAACATATGCACTAGTAGCAAGAATTGAAGCCATAAGAATCTTGCTTGCATTTGCATCACTCAAGGAGTTCAAACTGATGTTAAGAGTGCTTTCTTGAATGGATATAAAAAGGAGGAAGTATATGTAGAACAAACCCTCTCTTTGAAGATTTTGAGAAGCCCAATCATGTTTACAAGCTCAAGAAAGCACTATATGGATTAAAACAGGCTCCAAGGTCTTGGTATGAGAGGTTAAGTAAATTCCTTATCTTAAGATCTAAAAATTGATTCAACCCTCTTTAGCTTAAGATCTGAAAATTGTTTTCTTATTATACAGATTTATGTTGATGACATAATTCTTGGGCCAACTAACCCCATATTACGTTAAGAGTTTGCTAGTATGGTGCAGAGGGAATTTGAAATGTCCATGATGGGAGCTTGATGATAGAACCTTCACTTCCAAAAGCAAATACTGTAGTGAACTCCTGAAGAAATTCAATGTGTATTCCTCAAAACAAGCTGTTACACCAATGGCTACAAACTGCTACTTAGATGCAAATGAAGGAGGTAAATCTGTAGACCAAACAATGTAAAGGAGTATGATCAGATCTCTCCTTTACCTTACAGAAACTAGACCTTATATAATGCAATCTTTGTGTGTTTGTGCAAGGTCTCGATCTAAATCACAAAGAATCACACTTAACTACATTGAACAGAATTTTAAATGTTCACAGACTCAGGAAAAATAATAGATACCTGAACAAAAACAGCACCCCGTTCATAAGCTAGCCGGTTCACAAGCCTCTCTGTTCTTTCACCACACGCACAACATGTAAACTGTACAAGCAAACGTCTTCTTGGAAGATTCAAGTCAATACTAGCACCCTACAAATGCAAAGCATATTTATATATCAATATCAAAAGCTATAGAAAAAATTAATATTTGTGAGGAAGATCATGCAACATGATCTCTACCATCGAGAAATATACAATCAAGACCGTATGTCCATAACAACCAATCAAAAAAATAAGTTTGCCTTCAGAATATCATTATGGAGGAAACTAAAAGCTACTCTTCTAATTTTAGATTTACAACTACATAATGAAGTGCTAGACAGTCAATAACAAGAATGAGTCATGGCGTGATAGATGGGAAAAATGAATTGAGACATATAAAACAAAAACTGCCAAGCCTTACTGGAGAAAATGTTTGAGGTTAGAAAACAGAGTTAAAACAAGATAACATTTTTTTAATAATTATTGAAACATAAATTTAACAAAACATAACCAAAAATAGTCAAAATACAACCTCAGTCAGAAAATCAAAAAAGTAAAAACCATACAAGTAACTCGTTTTCTCTTCCTTTCTTACGAGTTTAATTTATATACACTTTCAAGGTAATAAATCTTTGCACAGACATTAAATAAGAATCCATCCCATCGTTATATTATATTTAAGAATAGGATAACAAAGTAAAATGTTCAAATGTTATTAGATACATATGAAGCTTTTTTCAATGTCATTCTACATGTAAATAGTGAGTTTGCTGACTTTTATGATAAGCATTTTCAAAGTGACACTAACAATAATTTCTAGTTCAAAGTGCATATAATAATGCTCCCTCTCTCTCAAAATGATTGAAATCTAAGGTTTGTTTTACTGGTAGTAAGAAAAAACAATAAATATATCACTTACTAAAACTATTTTATTAAAATAACTTCACCAAGTGGGTGATATATAACGTTAATGTAATTTATTTGAGGACAAATTAATAATAATATTAACATTAATATCAATGATAATGAAATAACTCACTGACCGCTTCAGAATTGGGTGATTCCGGTTCTGGGGCAGTCCCAGAATCATCACCCATCAACCCATGTACTCTAAACACCCGACGAGCAAGCGATGGTGCTGCCACTTTTGCACAAATTCTTGACCTGAAAGAAAAATGTTAGGGTTCAAATTGAAGAGAAAGAAAAGGGAATTTTGAATGGAAACCGAACCTGAAGAGTCTATTTGAAGGATTGAAGCAGATAGATCTAACATGTTTAGGGGTTTTGTGAGAAAGAGAAGGAACGAACACAGTGCCACAGTACAGTGCGCTTGCCGCCATTGCTCATTCGTTTGTATCAAACAACTCAGTTTGAGAGAAATAGATGATGATACAGAGAATTTATATTTTCTTTTTTTTTCTTATAGATTTGAACTTTAGTATCTTTCATTTTGTCTTTTATTTTAAATTTTAAATTCGATTTTATGTATTTTTTTAAAATAATAATGCTTGAAAAAAATTATATTATAAATAAAATTATTAATTGTAAATATAATTTATGTTTTAAAATTATTTTTAATTATAAATTTTAATTATATAACAATAAACATTTATTTGAGTTTCAAACTTTGATTGGTTCACATATTTTTAAATTAAAATAATATTTTCAAAATACACAGGGGAAATCTAAAAGCATATAAAAGTGTGTTTGTTTAAAATATCATTTAAGTATAAGTCGTTGGAATTAAGAAGTTAGGAGTTTTATAAAAAAATAATATATTTTAGATATCGTTAGTTTCTAAGGTAATAGTTATAATATGATTTACTTCATTTATATTTTAATGGTAAGGGATGAAAATGTTGCACTTCCATAAAAAGAAAAGTTATTTTTAACCATCTTATAACTTGTATTTCAACTCTTAATTTATTATTTTGACTGTTTTAAATTTTAAATTAACAGATTAAAAGTACATAGCGAAAAGTATAAACACACGAATTTACATTGCTAGATATTCATATTGTTTTAAGAAAATATTTTCATGAATTATTGATTCCCGTAAAAGTTATCATTTATACTTTTACTATGTTTTTCCACAAATTTCTTCCTTTAGAAGATGATAAAAATGATAAATACTCTCAAGACAATATAAAAAAGTAATGGTTCAATAGTTTATTAATTTTCATTTTAAATTACTTTTAAGTTTAAATACTAATTCTAGAAACATTAAATGTATCTAAATTCGTGTTTTAAATATCAACAAAGACTGACATCTTTAATTATGACATTTTAAAAAATGTGAATCGCCATAATATAATTTTAAAAGAAACCATCTCCGTAAATCTTAAATTTTAATCACGCGTTTTAAAATTTTGTTAGAAAAATAAATTAAGATAATACTCTTAAATAATTATATATATTGAGTTGTTATATTATTGATTTGAAATATTTATAAAATTTGTTGATAATTAATTAAAAATATGATTTATTTTTTTTAAAATAAAAATTATCTTTAATGAACTAGACTTATATCCCAAGACTTAGATTTAGGTATGGTTTATAATTCAACCACTTTTTATTAGACAATGAAGTATGGTTAGAAATTTAATAACTTTAAATAGACAAAAGACAGTATTATTTAAAAGAGAGTATTATTTGAAAAGTAGTCATTTTTTGTTAAAAGTCTTAGTTATAAGAAAATATTAACAAATAATCATACAGTTGTTCACTTGAAAAGGTATCAAATCCTAAGACAGATACAGTATGAGGTTCACTCTTATTGCTAAAGAACAAAACAATGTTCTATCAACAATCTAAGTTTACAAGAATAAAGAATAGTAGTTACACATTTTGTGGCATAACATTGATGTATGTGTGTGTATTATTGTTTGTTTAAGTACAAGCTTTATCAAATGAAGATATGTGACTAAGTATTATGTGTATGTTTACATCAGACAAAACAACTGCATATATCTAGATCTGATATAAAAATACTTATGTTTATATTTTTTCTGTAAAAATTTAATCAAAATAACTTGGGTTTATTGATCTTTTCTTTGAAAATCTTTTCCTC
>Ga0099825_1006306_pt1 | contig 14898 bp, 3 predicted proteins | sample SiratroredBW_FD_76838 | JGI IMG/M metagenome (GOLD analysis project Ga0099825, IMG submission 76838) | Root nodule microbial communities of legume samples collected from California, USA - Siratro red BW | ecosystem: Host-associated > Plants > Roots > Nodule | place: USA: California | collected... | reverse complement strand
CAATATTATATATGTTTAAGAGTATATATAAATGTATAGGATATAGATAAAAAAAAAAAAAAAACTATTTAAATAAAAAAATATATATATTTGTTTATATATATATATATATATATATATATATATATATATATATATATATGAGACTCTTCCAATAATAAAAAAAAATAACCCTCTTGCATTTTATTAAGGCTTTCACAGGTTTATATAAATTATACACTACATCACTTATATACACCAATCACAAATATTTTACAAATTTATGGGTTAATTGAAATCGTGCTGATATGACACGATTTTAGTATAGTTGAATTGAAATTGTGACACATCAGCACGATTTTAATTAACCCATAAAATTATGCCATGTTAACACGATTTTACTGATTGTTGAACAAAATCGTGCCACTGTAGATTTATCCAAAATGGTAATTAAAATTTTTTTACCCATTTTGAAAATTTTCAAACAAAATTATACCAAAATGGAAAATTTTCCACTTTATTAAAAGATACTAGAAAAGTAATGGCTCACATTCATCTGCAATTATATCAAGTTTAATATATGCACAAAATACACATGTCTAGCAATCAACTACAATTATACTTTTACCTTCATAATTGCAACCTAATAAAAAGTATGTAACATATCACATGATGTAACATGTAAAAAGTTATAGGCAAATTATTTCTAGAAAGAGTTTAATCATTTCAATAAATCATAGGCTCCCTTTATAAAGTATACACCAAACATATGACCATTCTACCACCATAGACCCTCTATTCCTTCTTAACCTTTAAATTATTAAATATTATATAGTAATAAAACTATTTGATTTATAAAATATTTAAAATTTGACTAGTATTCATTTTTTTATAAAGTTTAATATTAGGGTAATGAAGTTATAACTTTTGAAAAACTTGCTTGAGTAACATAGTTCAGTAATGAGGTGAATAATACTTTTATATACCATCTTCTTTATTCATACTTTCATACTTTTTAAAGATAGAGAAATTTAAACTTTAAAGAAAAAATACTTTAAATACAATGACCAGTCCTAACAATAAGTTATATATAATAATTTATAATTATTTATCACCAATATAACAATTTTTTGCATAGCTGCATAGACTTTTTTTCATGTTGCAAAGTCAATGTGTAGTCTTAGATAGTGTTTAAAATAGATATCTTCACAAAAGTAAAATATAATAACACATTAAAAAGTAAAAAAAAAAAAAAACGAAAGAAAAGTGTATTAAGTTTATAATGTTGAAAGGCTAATTGATGATTTTAAAAAAACAAATAATTTAAGCATTTTTAATAACTACAACATATTTAACAATTTTTAAAAAATCACATAAAATTATCAATAGCCTATTCAATGCATTAAGTTTAAAATATCGTGTTGGTAAATAAGTTTATAATTAAATCAATCTCATAAAATTGGTTTGCGAGATAAATAGTACATCTTATTCATATACATTCTTTTATAATAACAATTATTGTAATGATTTGTTCTCAAGCATAAAACAAAATCTGAATAGCATTTTCAATCTCTCATAGCAACATTGATAGGACTCTACACCAAGTATTTGCATTTCATCCTGCAGTTTCAATGATTCTTTTACGTTTCACACCCTACATATGTCATTTAAAGTGATATATAGTTTATTTATAGAAGAAAATATAATCACTTATCAACAAGGTCTTGCAAAACACAATGAGTTTTATAAGTAGTAGTCTTAAAGAGTCAATTTAAAAAAGATATCATGTGTACTTGCAAAAGCACATGTATATTTACTAGTGTAAATATATTTTTTTTTTCAAAGGATCAAAGTATTTTTCTATATCATTAATTTTTTTTCAGATAATTTATAAATTGACATATTGATAAGTGTCAATTTTAAATAAATTTGAATAAAACTAGAGGCGTGTATTTATATTTTAAAGATTATTCTTTTTAAATTTATGTAATTACAAGTTAGCATATAATGACACTAATCTCCTCAAAGTTGGAGCTCAAAAAATGAGATGAAATTAAGTTTACTTTTTTTAAGTAAAGTTTCTATTGGATACTCTTCAGAATTTAGGTATAGATTAATTATTGAAAGATACTTCCTTCACTATAGCATTGTAATAAAAATTAAAGAAAAAGTTATGTTTCCTTGTTTTAATTAAAAAAACACATAAATAAAAGATAAATATTATATTTAATGTGTTAGCTCATAAAAATTGTTCTAAAAACTTTCATTTTTTATAAAAGATGTTTTTTTAAAAACTCACGAGTAAAAGAAAGAAAAAAAATCACACAATTTTAATACAAGTTTATCTCAACACAAAACTAGGTTTAAATTGTTGAAAAACTTAAAATTCCGATGAGAACAATTTTACAACAAATATTGTTGGAAATTACTTTGGACTAAACTTGCAGATAGTTTAGTTATATTTTTCATACTTGCAGGAGCTTTTAGAAGTCATCAAAAAGATAGTTGCAACAAAAGAGAGATAACCTCAAGTGGAAACTTTCTCCATAAATGTTACAATACATAAAAACTTTAAAACTAATATTAAACAATATTTATAATCCTATTTCGTCTAATCTTTATTTTATTTTACATATCTAGGAATAGAAATACAACATCTAGTATACCATAACAAATTTGTTGGCAAATTGTTTGCATTGTACTATGCTAATGTTTCACTACATTAACATTGAGCATATATTCAATAGTTTATTCTAAAGAGAATTCTCAGGTTACCAAATATACCAATAGTTACTTTATTCGCCTGCCCAAAAGAAAGATGCAATATGCTGCTTATTTAGTAATAATTTGCATACACTTTTGTAACTAAATAAACAATATCGAATAGACAAAGCAAAAGTAAAATACAGAATCCAAATAATATAGGTATACCTAAGCTTACTCTTCACCAATATCAGTAATCATGAAAGCAGAACTTTCATCTGCACTTTATTCTGAAAAAGAACCTTGAACATGTATCACATTTTTTAAGTCATATAAAGAAAATGGAATTCCAAGTGACAGCCTCTTACCCCGCCACTCAAATAAATCATACTTTATATCCGAAGTACCATGAAATATAAAAAAGGTTTATGGGACAATGTCCCACCATCTAAGTAAATTTATTAAACAAAATTTGCGGCTGCAATTAGTCTAAACTCTCGGAACTGAAATGGTTTTTTTCATCGCCATCTAAACAAAAAACAGACTCTTGAGCACCACCAAGGGAGTCTTAAGCCCCACCAGAACCATACTTCTTGCCGAACACAAGAACCTGCAACTTGTCATAGCCAGCAAGCACACCAGCACCTGCAACAGCACGGAGGATGTTGGCACCAGCACCCTTGAACAAGGACTTGGCACCCTCATTCTTCAGGATTTGTTGGAATGCATCCAAGGAATTCTTGTACTTCACTGCTTCACCAGAGGTCATCATCATTCTTCTTCTCACAGTGTCAATTGGGTATGATGCAAGACCTGCACCATTGGTGATCAGCCATCCAAGGGCAAAGCTGGCGAAAAAGCTATCCTGCAATCCATACAACAAGGGAAACTGCATTAGATTTCACTAAATAAAAATTTCAACAACCTTTTTTGGATGCATTTTTACATTATTGAGTAGATCATGAACAACTTCACCATTGGTTTATGTTTGATTTTCATCCTTAAAAGAATGTTTGTCATGTTTTAACATTACTAGATGGTGTTCATACAAAATATATTTAATATACAAATATGGGACATTTTAGTCATTGCATTCAAAGAATAGACTGCCTAAAATATCTCACTTTGATAACAAGGATTATTTGGTAACTTCATTGCCTACAGGATTGAATTATGTTGAAAAAAATTTAGAAACAACAGCTAGGTCACATGCAACTCACATAGTTTAATGACACAAAAAAACATATATCACCACTAACAACAACACAGATTAAATAATTGTTAAAATACAACTTTGAAAACCACAATAATAAAATACTAAAAATCAAGTAAGAAACACATGAAATGAAAACATGTTTAAACATGGTTATGAAAACACACTGGCCAATGTAAGATTAAGCTGAATATCATATCACAGATAACAGTCATAAGGACAAAAGACCAACCTGCAATGATCCGGTGAGGACAACTGGTTTCACAGAATCGTACAATCCAAAATACAGACCACGATACACGATGATTCCAACACATGAGAGATTAAAACCACGGTAGAGACCAGCAACGCCATCAGATGCCAATGTCTTCCTGTAGACATCAACAAGACCTTTGAATTGTCTCTCTCCACCCTTCTTTGCAGCCTTAGCATCATTGGCAAGACGGGTACGGGCATAGTCAAGAGAGTAAACAAACAAAAGGGACGATGCACCAGCAGCACCACCAGAGGCCAAGTTGCCAGCAAACCACTTCCAGTAGCCATCTCTGTCCTTCTTGAAATTGAAAAGCCTCTTGAAGTAGTCCTTAAATGCAAAGTTCAAAGCCTGATACAATTCAAACAGAAAATTCAGTATCACATGGAATTTAAGTTCTACTCAATTGGAATTTAAGTTTTACCAATGCTAAGTAAAAGACTGCATGTTAAGTGTCAACATAGATTTCTATATTAAAAATCTAAGCTGATTGAAAACAACAATAATCAAATCTCTGTAGGAAAGTGTCTAAATTTTGCCCATATGAAATTAGGAAATAACTAACCTGGGTGGGGAAATAACGGATGACATTTGCAGTGTTTCCTCTCCACAGAGAAACAGCACCCTCATCCGCTATTGTTCTCTTAAAGCAATCACCAATACCCTTGTAGGGCTCAGAAAGCCTTCCAGATTTGATCATTTCATCCTGGTTCTGGATCAGAAGCTTAACACGTTCAATGGGGGCAGCAGCAGTTTTTGAGACAGCTGCTGAAACACCTCCCATGAGAAAGTCAATAAGAAAATGCCCTTTCTCTGCTGGGGCTGCAACAAATACAGGAGATGTTGTTGCTGCAGCAGCAGACAAATCCATAGTGGTTTTGCATGAGGGCATCACAAATGCAGCATTCGAGTAGTTCCCAAAGGAGGGTCTTTGGTACATGGCAGGGTGGCGGAAAGCTCCATCATAACTCTTCATACCAGATGAAACACCAGAACGGAGATGGAGCTGGCCAGCAACCTTGTCCATGATTGTAGGGTGTTGAACCTGATCAACCATGGTGGCTTTCCTGAAAAAAGTGTCCAATGTTAAATGAATTAGTAAATTTAGCAATCTGACACATGACAGTAAAGAAAAGGCATTAACAGATAATTGGCACATTAATCAAAAGGATTTCATGGCTGATTGATAGTTGAAAGGTATACACAAATCACAGGACACATGAAAGAAGCAACCACAGTGATAATCAGAATATAAACAACTTAGAATGATAACTATTTGTCTGATACAAAGTCCTGGTACAGAACTCACCCTCACATTCAAAACTAATATAAAAGGAACACTTTCAGTCCACCTACCACAATCCTATCAACATCAGATCACAAGCTAGGAACAACCATAGGGATAATCAGTGTATTTAGTTAACAATGATTAGCCATGCAAAAGCAAATTTTACAGACAGAGGTCCTAAGGAGGTTAGACAAAGTAAAAGATGGACTCGATTTGACTTGGAATACAATATTTCAGTTAAAAATAGTCATGATTATATTTTAAAATTAGTAAAATCCTAATTAGTAAATAAAAAAGCAAAATTGTTTTAAGGAAAAAAGATCGTTCAACCTTTATTCAATCATCTCAGAAAAAAATAAACAGAAATGTAAATTGCCTTTGTGGGAGTACAAACGGAATAGATTTCAAAACCTTTGAGAACAGATCCACATTCTGCCTCCAAAACAAGAAGGGACACCAAGACAGAGAAAACAAAAAACAAAAACAAAATCCAAGGTAGATCTATGAAATAGGACAGATTTATATCCAACCATAAAATAAAAGTCAGCAAAATTTACTAAACTCTCATGCACCATTAAAGAAGAAAAAAAAATTATCAATCAAACAGGAAAAAGAAAAGACCTTTGTACTGTAACCCCATTCACATATCTAAAACCCTACTCACAATCAGCGCCAACCTACAGATCAAGCCCATTCCAGATCAGATCACACAAGAACAAACCAACACAGATCTGTCACCTTTTCAATTTTAAGAAGAAAACAACAATGGCCCAGACACAAAAATAAAACACTAATCAGATCAACAAAAAAACATCAAAAAGCCAAAAAATAAGACCAAAATCGAAAAATAAAACATCATGCAAAAAAAACTGAACACAAGACAGCAGATGCAGCAGCATGCAGCAACAGATCTGAAGAACACATCGACAAAAGAACAAGAAAACACTTCAGATTGAAACAAAGGGTAGAAGAAGGAAAAGAAAAGATTTTACCTTTCACAAATCCAAAGGGTATTGAGAATGCGAAAGGATGAGAGAGTGAAACACGGCGTGCTTTGTACGGAGCAACAAAGAACATAGTTGAGCTTTTATAAGACCTAAGCTAATGTAAGCAAGCACATGGGACACGTGTCGTGATTTCATTGGCCCACATCAAATTGGTCATATTCGGACTCTATTCACCGTCCAAAGAGTCATGGGTGCTCTAGAAACTTCCAAAGTCAAAAGTGACAATTCAATAAAAAAATTAAAATAAAATAAATTCTACTTTTCAATATTTTATGACAATATATATGTTCTTAAATAATTGATTTAAATTTAACTAGTGTATATTCTGGAATAAATATTTAAAAAAATAATTAAGAGTTAGCTTAAATATAGTTTTTAACATATTATTATAGAAAGTAATTAATCATATACATTGTAATTTATTTAATATGTTTATGATAAAATATTTTTATTATCGGTTTGAATTTAATTATTATATATAATAACTTTAGATATAATCTTGAAATGATTTTTCCAAATTATAAGGTTCTATTTCTTTAATTGTTATTCGATTGATTTTGTTAATAAAAATTTATTGAAATTATTTTTAACAATATATATATATATATATATAATTAAAATAATATATATATAATTATAAAAAATATATATACATGTATATGTTTTCAGCGGTATGTGTAATTGAATTTTATTTTAGGAAAATGATACTTTGACACCACTGTTCATATAACTCTCATTTGACATTTCTACGTGTCACATGGGTCCTACTAGCAAAAGAAATAAAATACATTTGCTTTTATTGTATACGAAAGGATAATTTCATCAAATATAAAATTGCAACTCATGTATGCGGAACTATTACTGAACTAACCACTTAGGCTAACAGAGATAACCATATTTTCTGTTGGGTTTTCCATGGCAAACCACTTATTTAAACATGGTAAACCACTTATTTAAACATGGTAAACCACTTAGACGTATTTCTTCAAATGTCATCCTCTGTTAATCACTTATATAAACATGACAAACCACTTATAAGAACATGATAAACTACTTAAACATGTACTTATTTATTCATATGTCATACTCAATTAATCACTTATATAAACATGACAAACCACTTATATGAACATGGTAAATCATTTAGTCATGTACTTATTTATTCAGATGTTATCCTTAGTTAACCACTTATATAAACATGCAAACCACTTAGACATGTACTTATTTTTTCAGATGTCATACTCGATTAACCACTTATGTAAACATGACAAACCACTTATATGAACATGGTAAACCACTTAGACATGTACTTATTTATTCAAATGTCATACTCAGTTAACCACTTATATAAACATGACAAACCACTTATTTAAACATGGCAAACCATTTAGACATGTACTTATTTATTCAGACGTCATACTCAGTTAACTACTTATATAAAACATGACAAACCACTTATATGAACATGTAGACATGTACTTATTTATTTATATGTCATACTCAATTAACCACATATATAAACATAACAAATCACTTATATAAACATGGTAAATCACTTAAACATGTACTTATTTATTCAGTTGTTATCCTCAGTTAACCACTTATACAAACATGAAAAGTCACTTAGACATGTACTTATTTATTCAAATGTCATACTCAGTTAACCACTTATATAAACATGACAAATCACTTATATGAACATGGTGAATCACTTAGACATGTATTTATTTATTCAGATGTCATACTCAGTTAACCACTTATATAAATATGGCAAACTACCTCAGCCAATGCTCTAACATCCATATCATATATCATTTGGTAACACACATTTAAGACATGTATACACCACCTCTACAATGTTTTAGTTATAAGTCATATTGCTTGAGCGTTTTGTCCAACAATTAAGTGACATACTTCCAAAAGATAAATAATTGTCTCAATTATCTTTAACTCAAATTACAAGCAAATGTTTGAGTTATATACTATTTAGCTTGAGTGACCAACACACTCACTTACACACTTAAGTAATATAAGACGATTCATACAAATAACATTTAGGATTCGATTGGACAATCACGCATCTTGAGCAATACTTAATCCAAAATTGACCTTATTCAAATGTTTTATAACTTTAAAAAATTGTTATCTTCTTACATTCATCAACTACATTCTCAAAGTTATAACAATAATATATCAATATAAATCCACAAAGTCATGATTAATGTAATTAACGTGATACTCAACTTTATATCTTTCATGCAACAAAACAACCATTCTTTTATTAAAAAATTAATATTAAATTCACTTACCTACAATATTTTTATCTAACAATTCTTTAAAATCATTTTAACAATTCTTTAAAATCATTTTAGATAATTCGACGATTAAAGTAAATTTTAAGAAAACTGATATCATATCTTTGTATAATTTATTTTCCTAACCAAAACTTGAGTTCAATAAGTTTACTACTATCTTTAATTATCCAACTCCTTCTAAATTTAATTTGATAAATATCCTTAAATCAGGATCTTGTTTAAGTTAAAGAAAACTATAATTTAAAAACTTTAAGATAAACTAAAAAAATACATATTTTATTTCTATTTGTGAATTTTTACTTATTATTAATTTTGAGATTTATTATTAAAATGTTTAAGGGTCTTACGTTTTCTATATTTATTGAATATTTAAGATGTTTTGAAATTTAAAAATTAAATGAAAATGTTACAAGAAATATAAAAATTATGTGACTCAGGAGATAATTAAAAAATAATTTTAAAAGAAAAGTTTCGTAGCAATTAAAAAATCCCATACTTGGACTCAATGGCACAGTCACATATAATTTTATTTTTTTTAACAATATTCTTCAAAGTTTTTTAAAATTACCTTATCTTATCTTAACTTATTTAATTAACATATCTCATTCACACACAAACACACACACACGTTATCTTTAATCTTTTTTGAATACTTTTTATTTTATTTATAATACAATACATTGTAAATTAAATAACTAAAATATACTAAATATTTAATTTAAATTGTTAAAAATTATATAATTTCTTTTTCTGACTCTCATAGCATAAAAACCAAATTAAATAACTCACTTCCAAGTAACATCCAAAACAATAATTCACGAGTTTAAATGCTCATCTTTACTTAATAACATTTAATTATTATTGTTTTTATAAATTAAGAATATAAATCAAAGTTTGTATTATTTGAAGATTAAATTGATACGGGATTACATATTGATGGACCATAATGATTTTATATTGAATAAAAATAATAATAGTTAAGTAAGAAAATCATCACCATGTAAAAATAATTAAAAATAAATTAACGAGTAATTATGAATAATTAATTTCACATAACATGTATTAAAAAAAAAAACAACTCCCCGAGTCCTAATACTAACTATAAAATTTAGTATACTACACACGAAACTATTCAATATCCATTGTTAACATATTTTATTTTACAAGTTTGTTCTAAAAGAAATATTTGGACTCTGAAAATTATTAGCAGGTGTATCTTGGTTGGTGGAAGGATTCAAATGAGGAGGCTCACGACTCTTCCATGTGAAAATGTGACTTTTAAAGTCAAAAAGTATCTGCCCATGATTAATTTAAATAAATAAATAAATAGCACCTTCTATTGAACTATTGGAATGCAATTGTTTATAATTATTATTTTTTATACATTTATTAAGAGGTCAGTTGATTAAACATAATGAATTTTAATTGAAGGAAAATATTTAACATTATTTTCTTAATAATATAAACTAATATTATTTTATTTTGATAAGAATCTTTTTAACACAATTATTTTCTTAATAATATAAACTAATATTATTTTATTTTGATAAGAATCTTGTTAACACGTGAATAAAAATGCAAGCAGAGCAGTTTTCATATTTTTATAATAACAATAATGCGGAGAATGCTTACGTTGATTTTTGGAATCATCACACTAACAATAATACGTTTATTCATACTTTTAGTATATTGGCCAAAAACATATGCTAAATTATTTTAATGAAAGTTAAATATGGTTTGCTTAGATAAACAGTTAAATTGAAAACTTGAAACATAAATTTCTCTTTTCCAAAAAAAATAATAATGATTTAATGTTGTATTGTATATGACAGCTGGAATTTTTTAATTCAACGGTTTCATCTGTGAAATTACAGACTTTCTATTTTAGTTTAATACTTAAAGATAACTTATTATAGTTAAACACTTATAGTTTCTATATATAAATTTCTTAATTTTAATTTCTATATAAACACTGTCAGTTACATTTTTTTATTTGTGCTATTAGCAAAAAAATGCAATTACGTTCATATATATATATATATACACGTCCGAATTGGAATGATAAATAAAAATAAAAACTCATACATACCAAATTAACTTTTTTTTATTGATAATGTTTCCGTGTAAAAAAGAGAGACCTACATTTAAAATTATAGTGTGAGTTGTTGGTTGGAAAATTTCAAATTGACCAGTAGATTTGATAAGACAACTTGATGGCTGACTTTGTTAAAACTTTTTTTATAACTTAATAATCTTGTCTTGTTTCGGAAAAGATTGATTGTCAAATCAATTTGAGAGTTTATTCATTTCAGTATTGCTTCTTAAAGCTTAGAAATATTTTCTTTTACTCTTTATTAAAACTTTTCAAATAGTCTTAAAGGCTTTATTGCCTAAACTTCATTCTTAGTTGTCACTAATTAATGTTTCAACTCAATAATTACATTATTGATATAAATAGAACGCCATAGGAGACTCACAAAAAATGGATGGATCTTTCTCACAAACTTTAAAACTTTAGACTAATAGATGGAGTTAATGATATTTTTTATTAAAACATAAAAAGATTTTCTTATTTATTTGTTAGGTTTTAATTATCGATTTTTATTTTAGTGAATTTTGGTCTTTTGTTTTTAGTTTTTATTTTGATAAGTCTTTTATCTTTAAAAAAGTAAGTATTCACTCTAACAAAAAGATGTATTTAAAAAAAAAAAAAACATTCTAATAGTTAAGTTAATATTTAAATGTTAGAATTTCATAAAAATGAGTCTATAATATATATATATATATATATATATATTAGATTTTTTACGTTATTTACAGATTCAAATGATAAGTTTTGATGTAATTAATTGATGTTTTGTAGTTTTTTAGATTGTTGTTGTTAGAATGATTAGGTGGTTGTTTTAGATAATGCTATATATAACTATGTGATCGAGTAGTACTCGACTCATATCATGTCAACGACATCTCCCCTTAAAGTTTGACATGCTTTTTAACCAGAAGAATTTTAATTTGCAAGTACGGCGATTGTCATAAATTTCAAGTTGGAAAAATCTTATGAAAGAAAAGTTTACACTTTCTTTGATTAGCTTACACATTGTTGGTTCACGATGTACCAAGGTATTCTCAGTTTGTCTTGCCTACTACTTCCCTAAATCCAAGACCGTAGGTCAAAGGGGTTTAAATAAGGTGAGTTGTTAAGGTGAGCCCTCATTGGGATTTGAGTTGTGCTTATGTAACGACATGGATATTAAGAGTCACAAAATTTTAAACATTACCCATCCACAATCTATAAATAGGGGTTGGGTTGGCTCAGTGGAACCACTTGCGTTTTTCTTTGTCTGATATATGTACTCTAATATCCAAAGTAATGGTTAGGTGTAGAGAGTATATCCCCTACCGAGCTAGTAATGTTTCTTTGTACAATTTTTCTGAGTTTTTTGATAGTGCCTGTTTGGATGGGTTTGTGGAGTTGGTCGACCATGTAGGCAATACCTCGTCGTCAAGCGTTGGCATTTCATAGTTGTCGATGTTGATGGGGTCAATACCATGTTGGAGGAGATTGCTAAGTGCAATAGCTCATTTAAGTCAAGATATGATTCAGTTAATCCCAGTGTGTTCCAATTATTCTTAAAGTATAAATGAATGTTTTTGTTAGAACAATGAGAGATTTCACAAGAAAAAAAAAAATCATTTTGACTATCTTTTTCATTGGACTCATCCTTGGTGTCAAGCACCTCCTTGTAAGCCATTTGAAAACACTTTAGACTGAGTTCAAGAGAGGGGGTTGAATTGAACTTTATAAAAAATTTGAGTTTAAAAGCACTGAAAAAGATTTGGAAAAGGTTTTAAGCAAAATGAATATTTTCAAGAATCTCAAGCCCAATGATTTAAGGTGTAGTGCAGAAAAATAAACGGATTCAAACACGAATAAATCAATTTATTTTTCTGGCATAATGAACAACAATTAAGGTCCACACAAAATAGTTGAAATATATGCAGCAGATGTAATTCTCAACAATATAAACTGGCAGAAACAATGCAAAATAAACCAAGGCACAATAATATTCAATCAAGACATTAAGCCAACTAAAATGACACCCCAATCAACAATAGCGAGAATAAAAATCAAGAACTCAAGTAAGCTAAATTCCAAAATAGAAGAACCACTCTATGAAGTTGTTTACAATGAAACCAGGCTTAGACATAGCCTATTGGATTAGTGATAATGTAGTGAAAAATACTCAAGTTAATCCACCAATTTATAGGCACAAATTTAGTTAAAAAATACAGAAACTATAAGATATGCGAATACTATATCGGAGAAGAGATAGGTGCAGTAAAACAACAATTTTAATTGATTTTAATGGCACAAAATAGTTAAAGAGAATAAGAGAAAAATGAATGAAGCACAAGAGAACGAAGTGTTCTAAAACAGATTACTCAATGCCAAACAAGATAGTAAAACTGTCACAAAATGATTCAGAAAGGTTATACTAATGATATTGTACAGACGCAACAATCAACAACAAATAAGAATACAAAAATTATGTTGAAAGAGATCTATTATGCAATTTAAACAACAGATTATGACGAACAAAACAATATGAAGGCAAACTGAATCTGGGATGAACAAATAGCAGTGAGCATAGCAGAATCAACCAAGCAACAACAAAGATTGACAAAATATAAGCAGAATTAAGTCCACCAACACAAAATCTTAAAGAACGAATCAATGAATAGACAATAGCAGTGGGCAGCTCAAGAAACCAATCAAGAATGTAAGAGAAGGGTCAAGAAGAAAGAACACAAGCAATTTATGCTGATTCACCCTTCCTCAAGGGCTATGTCCAGTCTTCCTTGCCACAACAACAAAGAAAATTTCAATAAAACATTCAATTGTACAATTACAATCAATCACACAGTTCTCACACCCTGCAAAAACCAAAAACACCACTGAATTCAAGAACTACACTCCGCAGCCCCTAATTAATTTAGTAAAATACAAGGCTAACCCCTATAGCTCACACCTTACACAATTGTACAAAAATTACACAATATCACAATGAAAGAACACAATTCTTGAAACAAATAGGTTCAAGAAAAGGTTAAAGAAAACCCCTTGATTGGTGCAATCACAGAAGGCCTGCCCAAGCTTGAAGATTCTCAATGGCACAACTCAATGGTTAAGACTCAATCTTCAAGAACAAACCCTTCAATCCTCTTGAAAATCAAAATGATCAAGATTGCTCAAAATGTTTTTCACAATTAATGTTCTCGCGCTTCTCTATATTTGAATTATGAAAATCCAATCATTTTTAAACCCTTAAAACAAATTATTTTTAAAAATGACAGTTAAAACAGTTTACTGCAGAATGCGAATAAACCGATTTTACAAAAGGGGAGATTGATTTATTTTGCTATAGAGGTTGAAACTCAATAATTGGTTTTCCTTAAAAACTTAGTTATATTATGTTAATTGTTTTAAAGCATGTTTTAAAGTGTGCTAATGAGTTTCTCCTTTGTAGTGCACATGTTTCCATTTAGCTCCAATCACACTTACTCAATCTAAGACAAAGCCTAGGATAACACATCCAAATCTCCTTGCTTGCTTTGACTTCTTGCACTTGTTGACTTCATCTAATACTTAGTCTTGTGAGCGTACTACTTCTTGCACTTGTTGACTTCATCTAATACTTAGTCTTTGTGAGCGTACTAACACCAATGAGCGACCAATATAGAGAGAGTTAATCAAACTACTAGTAAAAAATGTCTTAGACACAATATTAATGATAATTAAACATTACATTAAACCTAAAATTTTTGTCAAAAGTAACAAGAAGAACATAGATATTAAAAAAGCTTCAAAGTTTATCCTTCAAATTATAATGAAATTTATTTTAAAAGGTCATATTAAAAATATGCAAACGTCAATTTTATTTTTACCTATTCTTTATTTTTTAAAAGACATATCTTTTTAACACACTATTCAAAAATGAAATATTAATAACTCATGAATCTTGTCATTTAGAGATTTATAAAAACCACTCTTTAATAACGTTGAATGTTATATTGTAAGTGATTAATAATAAAGAATAACATATCAAATCATTACTACATCAAGTCAAACCAAAATGTAT
>Ga0099825_1006299_pt1 | contig 14904 bp, 7 predicted proteins | sample SiratroredBW_FD_76838 | JGI IMG/M metagenome (GOLD analysis project Ga0099825, IMG submission 76838) | Root nodule microbial communities of legume samples collected from California, USA - Siratro red BW | ecosystem: Host-associated > Plants > Roots > Nodule | place: USA: California | collected... | reverse complement strand
TCTCTCTCTCTCTCTTTCTCTCTATATATATATATATATATATATATATATATATATATATATATATATATATATATATATATATCACTTTTCTTTTATCTATTTGTCTTATAACTAGATGACAAAAATGAAAAAGACTTCCGTTAAAATTGAAGCTCGGATAATAAAGTAAGACCATCGCATATCCATCTGTAATTTTAAAACACAAGTCTATATTCTTTTTAAAAAACAATTAAATAGCTTTAATCACTACAATCTTATATAGAAGTGTTAGTTCTTCTCTGAATCCGGTGACAAACACAACTGGGATGTCATAAAATTTTATTCATTTTATATATTATTCATATACTATATTTGGTTTTTCAATTCGAAACGGGTACATTAAAACCCACAACTTGCCGTTAACGTGCTTCCACGTGCAGGTGAAGATTTGGCAAATCAAGTTTAGTTTAAACAATTCAAAAAAAGCTATAGTGCACAGCACAAAGTATGGAAAATAAATATGCATTATCTGCATCACAATGAGCACTACAACATGAAATTTAGCACACTTGAAGACGTCACTGATTACATGCATATCCAAATTTATTCAATACAAAGGAAGGATCTATACAAGCATCCTTCTGGTCAAACACATCCATTATTTCCCTTTTTTATTCATAACTTTCTGGAACTATTCCTTCAGATGACCATCAATATCTCCAGTGCATTTGTGCACGTACTCGATGTAGCCATATGGAGGATCAACTTCCTCACTAACCCTCTCATATTCAATGGTCCATTTTATAATAGCACCACCATTCTCCTTGTCAATTGCTTGGAATATGAGCTTGAACACCTTATACTTGTGGTCTATGTCTTCACCGAAGAGTTTGTAGTAGATTGTTTTGTTCTCTTCATCAACGGATTCAATACTCTCATGACATGTTGTAACCTTACCATCTATTGAAAGAATTAAGATCAGTATAAAGAATCATTAAGAATTATGCCAAGATAAATAATTCATTATATATAACTTTTTTTTCAGTGGTAACTTTGATCATCTTGTGTAGTTTATTTTCTTTAAGAAATAAATCTTTAAATGTGTTTATTTCGACTTTAGTCCATGTCTTAAGAACTCATAGAATCTCACATCATTCCAAAATAAATTTTTGGATGTGAGATGCAAATCACATCTTAGTACCCAACTTTATATAAGCTCATATTATAAAATAATATTAATGTCTATTTTAAGAATTATTATTGAACTTTTTATCATTCACTATCAATTCATTACTGGACTATCTATTAATATTTAATTATAGATTCAAGATCTTCAATTCTTCCTTGATATGAGAAAGATGCATGTTGTTTGATATATTATCTGCAAATATTACCTTATAATTTAATTTTTTGAAATTAAATTAAGTCAGAAACCAACTCCAAATATATATCCGAGGGAATTATGGACAGTATAAAAGTGTATTAAAACTTAGGTAGGAAATAATCTGCATAGAGTTATGAGAAGTTTAAATACCTATGACATAAGTCTAGTGCTTAATGGACTCATTGTGATGCCAGTCTTCACCCTGGTGCAGCTTGGTTCCATGAACTCTCTCAGCAAGGTTTTGGACATGATGGAGTTGAGTTGCGAAGAGGTTGTACCACTTTTCAGCAGTTGCATGAACCCCAATTTCAGTGCTGATTTTGCCAGAAAGTGTCATGATGATGAAGAAAGAAGCAAGTTATAGAAGCAATAAAAGAAACAAGATGAGGGATTGTGAAGAAAAATATGCGACCATATCCCCACTTATATAGAACATAATTTACCCACCCCTCACAACTCATTGTGGGGTCTCTATACCCTACAATAAGGTTAGTGGCTAATATTTTTTCTTTACAAAATAAATTCAACCCAGTTACTAATTATTTATTTTTCATTTATTATTTATTATTTATCAACCAGTTTAAATTTTAATACGAATCAATTGCTATATTCTCAATTTGTAATATGAAAGGAAAGAGGAACAACAATATGTAAAATGTCAAACTAATATAGAAGACAAGGAGAACATCAGATGAAGTCATATCCAATATAAATAAGGAGGAATTTTTAAAATATGTAATTGCAAAAAAAATAATAATAATATGCTCTTGTTAGAGGAAGTGCGGAAAGTTATCCCATCAATTATTGAATCAATGAAAATAGCCTTTTTCTTCTTTTCGTTCAGTGTCTATTTTTGTTTAAGAAGAAATGATAACACGTCTCTTCAATGATATTGTCTGTTAGGGGACAAAAAGCTTGATAAGATGTCATGAGGTAACATGCAACATCACCTAATACATTCCATTTTATACCGTCTGTAATGAGATTGTTTAAAGAATTGTTTGTTTGAATAGGGTATGTTTCACGAGATTGTTTAAAAAATTGCTTGTTTGAATAGTGGAGCAATATTTCTTTCACAAAATAATATATAAGATTTCAGTGTATCATTCTGTCGGACAATAATTACAACGACTGCCCTAGAATTATTGGTTACTCTTAATTTTCACACATTTTATTACGAATATCATTTACCGTGCCTTTTTTTTTATTAATTTTAGCCTATTTCTAATAAATTAATTAATTATTCTTTAACCAATGATCGGAGAATATTGGTCATCAAGACCTTAATTAAAATGAAATAAAATATTGGATAACTTGTAACTTTTATATAAAAATGTTAAATAATTATTAGATAACTGTAAGTTTTTTTTATTAAATAATACAAAAGTACTATAAAAGAATTATTCTTGTATAAAAAACATACTATAAAAGGGTTTACAACTTTATATATTACCGATCCAGAAATAGCTTCCATGTGTCAAAACATGTACCTCTCATAAAGCAAGCAAAAGCTACATCACTCACGATCAGCAAAACATAGCCAAAAAATTTGACATGACAGCCTATTACAGTCATCATCGTATACTGAACATCATTATTTTCTCAAAAACATCATATTGGAAAAGTTGTCGTAGATGCATGTTGCGGTCACACGGAGCTACTAAAAACAGTGTTTCTCATTTTTCAAGGTATTCACTACCGACTCAGCCTGATAGATCCAATAATTACCAACCATCCTCTGTTCATAAGCCTTGTCAGTGTCGATATATGTGTTGGCAGTAGGTGTAGTTTCCAAAAGAGACCGTATTTTCATCTAGCATAGCAATATATATCCATGCATAGATAGTCACTAATTATAGAAAAATCTTAGCATTTATATTTATGAAAAGAAGGTATTATTTTCACACTATTATTCATTACTTACACTCATTTAATATTGATATATATTATTTTATTATTATATAATATTTTATTAAAAAGGTAATTGTCAAATAAAATATGCTGTGAGTAAGAATGTTAAAATAACTATTTTTCTTTATAAAGACACTCCTGGCTCGTAAGAATTCTTTTCCTCAGTACATAGCTAGGTTGTTTCTGTTATCAGCCGCATAAAATCAATTTACTACCGACGTCTGTTTTCTTTGCTAGGATTCCAATGATAAGATGCAAATACGTGATCCAAGACATATTTTATTGCTATTCAAATCTAACTTGTGTTAACTCAAAAATTTATTTCATATCACAATTTTTATTTAAGTATAACAACTTTCTTATTTTAGTTTAATACGAGAATATTATATTTATATTTAAATATTTAATAATAATTTTGTTTTAAGGCTATATTTTTTGTATTAACACAAGGGAGATCAAATTTAGATTTTATAAATACGTATAAAACATGCAATTAGTATATTAAAGAAACTTTAAATTCGTATTATGATTATTATTATTATTATTATTATTATTTTTAATATTATTATTATTATACTTAATAATAATAATATTAATAATAATAATAATATTATTATTGTTAATATTAATAATAAAGTTAATAATAATATTAATAGTAATATTAATAATAATATTAATTATAACAATAATAATAATAATAAACTTAAAAATTTTAATATTTTAATTATAAAATTAAGATATTTTTGCCACACTTTTTTATTTGGTGATTATTCATAATTATAAGTTATATTAAATAAATTTTAGTTTAAACTATCCATCTTTTAGGACTCAAATTCTATAAGTTTTAGACCATATTTTCGTTAGTTTAGACCATACTTTTTTAATGTGGTTTATTGTTTTTTTTTTCTTAAATATTATCCCTTAAAATTGTGATTTAAATATTCATAACTCAAAAAATATGATTTGTAGTAGTTTATAAGTCACATTTATAAAATTGTGGTCTTTTCAACCTATAGGCCATATTTATTTGTTTGTGATCAACTTAAAAAGTCGTAGTTCAAACTATCCATATTTTATAACTAATACTCTATAAGTTTAGATCATATTTTTATTATTTTAAACCACACTTGTTTATTTTAATATATTCTCTTTTTAAAGGTCATGTCCAAAAGTTGTAACGTCTTATGAATCATAAGTCACATTTACAAAAGTGTGACCTTTTCCACCTTTAGGTCACACTTTTTTGTCTATAGTCAACTCAAGTGTTGTCTAAAGTAATAAATGTTATAGTGTGTATACTCTCCATTCGCAAAATTGGGTTGTAGGTAGTGCTTTAGATTTTCATAAATTAGCATACACTTCCTCTTGTGCCACTGTTATTCTCCATTAATGTCTTATAAATTGTCCTAACTATATAGTCCCTTTCATTATTATTAGTTAACCATACTACTCGTCATCCTTAACACTTTTATATGCTTTTGCAAAAAACATCTACTATTGGTATTTCTCACGTAAACCATCCCCTTCTCCAACTTAACCTTCACTCTTAAAATTGGTCATTCCATTTCCCAAAATATTATACACTTAGTCCATTTTGGTTTGAATTTTCACAAATTCTAAGGTAAAATATTCCTTTAATGATTTATCCCTAACTCACTTATCCTTCCAAAACATAATTTTATTTCCCCTATCAACTGATCATTTGATTTATCATTAAATCATTATTCATTTTCTCTTCTGCCACATATTTCTAAGATCCCTCCACCATCTACATTCAGTACGGTTATCTATTTCACTTCTTAGACCTCTCAATGTGTCGTATTTCAATACCAGTAAGTCTCTCCATAAACCCATCTCATCTTTTCCAAGCCTCCGCTTCATTTACCTAAAAGATCCTTATTGAAGCTTAACAAAATTCTTTATAGGCTTTCATTTTCTTTACTTTTACAAATTGTTTTTCATTTTATCTACATTGTCTTTTTCATCTCATGCCTTCATCCCCATAGGAAATGATGTTGTATCTTTATAATCACAGATTTAACAAAAATTGAAATTTTAAAGATTGACATGAGAAAGAGAGGCATTGCAAACAAAACATATGTTATTAAATTATATCTGCGAGTCTTAGAGATGAATTTAACTTTCAACCTAAACAAATTCTTTGTTATCTTTGTTGTCATGTCCTTAAGAAAACCATCTCTAGAATGACTTCCTCTTATATGCAAACCAGATATGTAAATGGTATGCACACGGTACCACAATTCAATATTGTAGAAAATATATGAATTTGTGCAAATTTACTTTCAAACCTGAAATGGAGTAGCAAGGCATTGACTAGGGTGAAAACATGGTGGTCTCGTTTGAAGGAACATACTAGATTATGCAAAAATTTGAGAAGCTTAAACTCATGTAGACTGATGTATAGTCCTGACTCAAAATATAACAAACATTCAATTGAGGAGTGACAGGTAAAATTGGTAATATTAATCGAGATGCAATATTGACTCGAAAACTAACTGAGGCACTATGCTCACTTAAAAATCTAAGCATAATCGAGGTTCTGAGCTTACTTGAAAATTAGGATACAACCATGTATGTCTCGAAATTCAATTGAGGAACTTACACTGAAGCACATTTTTGAAATCTGAATTTAAATACTTAATTGATTTCAAAATTAGATATTACTATCTAGTAATTCAAAATTCAAATTTGTATCTATTTAAGAAAGTTCTTAAAAACCCAATATTTTGAAAATTCACTATACATAGAAGCTTTTCAAAATTGTTCTTAGAAGATTATATTCTCAACCGCTTTCAAATTCAAATTCAAATTGACATGCTTAGTGATTAATTAATTTCAAAATTAGAGATTACAATATTGTTCTTCAACGTTTAAAACAATCTTCATTGTTAGGAACTTTTTCAATCCAATGTTATGATCATCACCATTTATGAAAATTATTTTAAATGATTATGTATTTTAAATTCAAGATATTGTGATGCTTTTGGACTGTTTCCTTTATATAATCAATCAGACATGATGTAGATATGAAGTTAGACTAGAAGTTTTAATGTAAAATGTCCAATTGGTGAGAGATAAAGATAAATGTGTTTAGTTATCTGGAACTACCAGTCAGAGCTTCCAACATCTCAAATTTTCAATTTGTTTGAAGCTGAGTACGAAAAATAACAGAAGAGAAAACAAGAAAAATCAAGAACATAGAGAAACACAATGCATTTTATAGAGAAAGAAAAATAGTGTTCATAAGCGTGCCCAGAGTTTCAACCAAATTCAGAGAGCTTCTAGAATATTATCTTGCTTATATTTTGAGTGCTTAAACGGTTGCACTATGAAAAAATCTTTTGTAATTCTTCACCACTATGATGTAAACGTTGTGAGCTTTAGTTATGTGCTCTTTGAGATTGTTTTCTTCTCATCTTGAATGGTTTCGATCTTAAGGGGAGATTGGGATTGATTTAACCTGGAGAAATTTTTCTACTTATTGTAAATGCCTACTATATAGTGAAACCTCTTGAAAAAATCATTTAAGGGAGCTCCAGACATAGCCCAACTGGTACGGGCGAACCAATATAAAATTACGTTATTTGTGCTTATTTTTTCTTGAATTAAATGACCTTGCTTCATGCTTTTGCTTGCAGTGATTTGAGTTTAGGCTCCATTCAACTCATCCCTCTTTCAGAGCTAGGGTGTTAAGTTGCATATTAGGGAGTATAGTTGCTTATTTAAATTAGAGATTTAAATAAAGAAAGCTTGATAGGTGACGTTGCTAAGTGGGATGGTGGTAGGACCTCTCGTTGCACAACTTGAAACCTTAGTTGGTGAATAGATAGGTTCGAATGGGAAAAACACCTTAAGAACAAATGCTGACCTTGATCTCAAATGTAAAGTGGGAATGTCAGGAGAGAAGATAGGTTGGTGTAGGTGTGTGAGGTTACCCAGGAGTATACAGTCAGGTCTGGATATAGCATATTGATTGGAGAGAGCTCTATGCAGTCTTCAGTGTCTTTCAAGTTGTTGTGGAGTTTAAGTATTGTCCCTTCTGGGATTGTGGGTGCGTGAAGGATATTATTAAACAAGTTGCCAACTAGACTTAACTTAGCATGAAGGGGAGTTCAGTTGGCAAATCCGCTTTGTCCTCTGTGCCAGGATGGTGTTGAATCCACTGATCATTTGTTTAATACTTGTATTGTGGTATAACAAGTTTAGGGACCAGTGTGACAGGTGGATTGGGAAGGTGGGTGTTAAACATCAGGCCACTCATGTTAATTTTCAGAGTTTTTGCTTATTGGGCCAAAAGCAGAACATTAATAGAGGCTAGAAAGGGTTGTGGGTAGACATTGTATCAGAAGTATGTAGTCACAGAAATAAGGTGGTATTCAAGGGAGGGGTCGTGGATGCTGATAAAATCTTTAGTCTAGCTCAACTTAAGGACTGGTTGTGGGCTAAGTACAAGATGAAGAGAACCTCATTTTCTTATTCGGATTGAAATTTCTCTCTAGTGTTGTGCCTCCAATCATTGGCATCACAACTCTTGAGGTATGGTTGGATGACCCCCCTCCCTACTACGTACGCGAATCTGTATTTGAATCTATTTTTTGTGTATTCATCTTTCTTGATACTGGTTCTGTTCTTTTTCAGGTGCCCCTAGGATTTTGGTTTTTGATCTGTTTAGTAGAGTGTCTTTTTGTATGGATTAATGTTTTGGTAGTTGTGGCACTTATTTTTAGATAGGGTGTGTTGTACAAGGGTTAGAACACCCCTTAAGTGTTTCTTTTATTTTATTCATTCTTTGTTGTTTAAAAAAATGTAATACAATCAATAAAATCATGTCAGTTAAAGCATTATTAAAAACATCAAGCCTCTTTCTATATCAACTACTACATAATAAGTCTAATAAATTATATATATTTAAGTCAAAACAGTACTTATTCTTTATTTAGTTTAAAAATTAGCATCCACGGTAACATAATCTTAATTTCTTTTATATTTTTTAAATAGACATTTATCTTAATTATGGTTTTAATAATTAATACTCATTTCTTTAAATTTTTTAAAAAAATGGCATACACCTCAACCTCAATGAAGTGTCATACCTATCAAAACATGATTGGTTTGAAAGCCTAACTTAATCTAAAAATTTATTCATGTGGTATGAAGGAAAATCATTGTTTGATACCACTCTTCACAAAAACGTTCATTTGACACTTCATTATATTAATAAAATAAAATAATATATTTTAGTGTGAGATGGGTGTGGATTGTGAACAGTAGTGGCAAAGTAACACTACCCCTTAAATTATTCTTTTATTTTTAAAAAAGTAATATTAAACATATATATAGGTATTCATATTGCCATATCATAATAAAAAAAAGAGAATATTTATATGCAAAAGTAATTAAATATTGAGAAAAAAATAATATATTAAGAAAAAAGAAGAGAAAAACTTCACGAATTATCGAATAATTGTATCTTCGTGTTAAATTATCATACTATTAGACTACATAATCCTGTATTTTTAGATATTTTGAGATGGCATGGGTTAACCTTTATAAGGTCATGATAGAAGGAATCGAGGTATAATCAATGGTCCTACATAGAGTTGTACCAATATTAAATCATAAAATTATGAACTTGCCTTTTACTTACTTAGGAGTGTCCATAGGTAGAAATCATGCAAGAACGATCTTCTAGAAGGGTTTGTTAGCAAAGGTAAAAAAGAAACTATCAAGATGGAGAGGAAAATTGATATCAATGGCAGGTAGAGTTAGTCTTATAAAATCTTTTTCTTATGTCCATTTTTAAGATGCCCCAAACTTTTATTAAAGAAGTAATAAAGATAGAACATCAATTCTTGCAGGGATGGGGGAAGACAGAATAGAGAAAGCATGGACAAAGTGGGAAATGATATGTAAGAGTAAAGAGACTGGAGGCAGGAATAAAAGATTTTGCATGTTTCCACAAGGCTCTCGTAGAAAAATGGAAGTGAAGATTAGGAAAGGAGGACAAAGGGTTGTGGCAGGATATTATTATGTAAAATATGGCTCATGGAGGGATCATGACAACTACAAACAGTCTAGATGGTGGAAAGATTTGAGAAGTATTTGTGGAAAAGATGAGAATGAGAAATAGTTTAATGAAAGTACTAAGTGGCTTGTTGCAAAAGGGAATGATATCCTTTTCTGGGAAGATAAGTGGGTTGGGGAAACAACATTATAGTATGCGTATCCTAGAATGTATGCTAATTCAATTCAAAAGGGAATGAAACTTGCGTAGATGGGAAAATGGAAAGGGTAGGTTTGGGAGTGAAATATGAGCGGGAGAAGGGGTTGGTTTGAGTGAGAAAAGCCAATGCTGGAGGAGTTCATGCAATGTATCCAAGGATGTGTCCTAAAAATAGACAAAGTGGACCTGTGAGTTTGGAAAGGGGCTGGTCAAAATGAGTATACAATGAAGGAGGTGTATGATAACAATGAAGGAGGTGTATGATAACTTGGTGAGGGCTAGCTGTAGGAAGAAAGAGGAGGTGAACAAAAAACTTTGGACCACTAGTGCCGTTTCCACAACCCAGTTGTGTACATGGTGGGTGCTACATAATAAAATCATGACTTGTGATATGCTACACAAACTCCAATCAATAATGTAAATTGTGTGGTGTGTAACTTAAGTCAGGAAAGTGTAAATCATTTGTTTTTCACTTGTAAGGAAACCAACAATATTTAAAAAATGTGTGATAAATTGGTCAGAGTGCAATCAATACATCATAATATTGCTAAAAAACACTTGTTAGGCTTTGATTTGGTTAATTTGAGTAATAAACACAATTTTTTTTAGATAATTGTTTGGATAACAATCATATGGAACATTTGAAAACTTAAAAATGATATTATTTTTAGGAATTGAAAGTGCAATGTGGTGAAGGTGTTTGTTTTAGCTCATGTTAAAATGTGGAATTTCATAGCTGGAAAAAAGTTAGGTTTTCTTTCTACGATTGGTGCCTTGACCCACTAACATGTTTGAAAACTATGGTTTGGAAGGATAATAGGTCTAATAGCACGAGAAATGGGTGTTAAGTTGCATATTAGGGAGTATAGTTAATTGGATGATATTGATTGAAATTATTATGATATTGCTTTAGCGTTGGTGGTAGAGCTGTTTTGCAAGTGATGATGAAGTGGTGCAGGGAGGATGGATGATTATTGTATGCTGGTATCAGGTGCAAGTTTGTCTACAGTCAAGGTGATATTCACAATTTTTAGATTGACTACATTCAATGTCCATTGATGACCAGTTTGAGGGGCACAAGAAGTGTTAGTTGACTCTATTGGAGGAATCCATCTCATAAAATTGCAGTTGGAGACGACCAATACATGTCTCCTTTACGTTCTATTTGTTTGACCTGATGGAAAGTGAGATAGCGGAGAAAAGCAGTGAAAATCCGAAAAACGAGAAACATATTTATGAAAAACGAGAAACATATTTACGAAAAATGATAAACTTTCTCTCTTCAATTTTTTTTCACTGATAAGCGAAGAAAGTTTAACTTTTCATGTGTAATAAATTGATTTAATAAATTATAATTAAATAAAGTATAACAAAATATTTGTTTTTTATTTTTAAGTAATAAATAATTTAAAAATATACTTAATAATTAAATTTATAATAAATAATAATATAAAGAAATTAATAAAGTAAAATAAATTTAGTGTTTTGTTAATATATATTTTATGTTAAATAATAAATAAATTCAATAAGATTATAAAATAATAATAATACTAAAAATAACATAATTTTAAAAATAAAATACTAATGATATTAATATTAAAAATAAAAAAATAATTATAATAATAAAAATATAAAATAATAATAATAAAATTAAAATAAATTTACAAAATAACGATAACAATTTATTTTTAACTTTAATTTTATCTTTTAAATTATACTTAATTTTATTTCATCTATTAAAAAGATTATTTTATTAATTACATCTATCACGTCTTTTACAAACTTTTATAAATTTTCTCTTCATTTCTTATCATCATTCCCTTAATCCAAAACACACATACTTTCCACTTACTCTCACCTCAAATCTATTCTTTTCCACTCCCTGAAATCAATTCTCACATCCAAACACAACATTAATGGGATATTTGGAATGAGGGCACTTGTGTGTGTTTACAGTTTAGGGTTTGGAAACAGATCATTCAATCTCAGTATGGAATTGGGGAAAAATTAGAATGAACTCTACAATTTGCGAGACTTTGTGGTGGTGCAGATATATGTGCAAAACCTGTGCGGATGGACAACCAGATAATTGGATTGAAAAATCTATACAATGGAAACTTTGATTTGGTGAAAGAATTAGATTTTGGGAGGGTGTTTGGGTAGGAAATCAACCATTAAATCAATACTTCACAATACTTGCATACCTTTCTAATTCAAATGATACATTTGTAAGAGAAATGGGCCACTCGAGGGAGAGAGTATGGGACTGGACATTCCCTTGGAGAAGGAATAGATTTGTATGGGAGATTAAGATGGGAGATAAATTTATGCAATTACTAGAAGGTAATACCCCTAAAAGAGACAATTTGGACAAAAGAATGTGGAAAGCAGAAGCTGATGGCATATTTTTTGTTAGGTTTGCATACTTCTAATAATTGGATAATTTAGTAGAGGGGAAAAAAGAAATGTTTTTAAAGCTTTGGAACTTAAATAGAATCCTAAGAGCGACAATCATAGGTTGGAGAGTACTTATTGACAGAATACCTACAAAGAAAAATCTGGCTAAAAGAGGGGTTAAGGTGGCTAATAGATTATGTGATCTTTGTAAGGAAGAGGATGAGACTACTCGGCATCTTTTTTTTGAATGTAAAATAGTTAAAGATTTATGGTATTAGTGTGATAATTGAGTGGGTGTAAGTTCCGTGAATCATTATCAATCCATTGCTCATTTTCAACATCTTCATATCATGGAATTAACAAACAGTCCGAACACTTTTTGAAAAGGTATGTGACGGTAGTTATTATATGGGAAATTTGAAATCATAGAAATAAAGTTAATATTGAGAAATTTTGGTTCTTAGCACAATTGAATTCTTGGTTTTGGTTGATGTAAATTGTTCTCTTGGTACCAATTACGTGTGAGGTGTCTAAAATTACACTAATACTATAAATCTAGTAAGCTAGTTGAGAAGAACTTTATACACTTATACTGGTAAGCACTGCATTAGGGGGTTTAGTATTTTTGCATATTGCAGTTTAGTCATGTATTGTAGTGGGTCAAAAGTATATATTGTAACAGGATGGACTGTCACAAGACTACATGATTAGTTACTCAGAATAACAGGGACGTGCCTCTTAAGGAGCGTGGCCAAGGAATATCAAACATGTTTACTATTTGCAGAAATGATTGACTTTGAAATCTGAAAATTGAAGTGGAACAGGAAGAGACAATATAAGAGGCTTAAAGGAAGACTTACAAATAACTTACTGTGTCTCAAGTATGTCTCACTTGAGAAATGTGAAACTAATAATTTGATGTCCTAAGTCCTAGGATCCTCATTTGATATCAACCGTGTGTTATATGTGTTAATATGTTTTTATCTGAACGTGGGTAATCACAAATTAGTTAAGATGACAGAACACACGTAATCTATCTCGTCTCTTTTTTTCTTGTACTTGTATTTGAATTTGGACAGTATCAAAGTATTTTGTTATGAAAGGGTTCAAGCACCCCTTATTCTTTCTTTTATTTAATAGATTTTTTTGCTGTTAAAAAAAAAGTCGATAAATAATGTATTTTTACACAAATCATAAATATTCATATGCATTACATTGAACACTTGAACATATAATAAATCAACAAGCTTCCATACATCATTATATACATATCCAAGTTTATTCCACAGAAAGGAAGATTCACATAACCATCCTCCTGTCAAACTCCACACAGATATATTATTATACAGAAAAACACTTAACATAAGGCCAAGGCCACTGTTTCTTATTATTTTGCTTTTCATTTTCTATCCCTTGACAAGATGACCATCAATGTCTCTGGTGCATTTGTGAAGACACTCGATGTAGCCATATGGAGGATCAACTTCCTCACTAACCCTCTCATATTCAATGGTCCATTTTATAATAGCACCACCACTGTTCGTATCAATTGCTTGAAATATGAGCTTGAAGAGCTTGAACTGGTGATCGATGTCTCCATCGAAGAGCTTGTAGATGATTGTTTTATTTGCTTCATCAACAGATTCAATACTCTCCTGACATGTTGTAACCTTGCCATCTGTTCATTCTCAGGTAATCAAAACCAGATGACAATTATACGAAGATAAAGAAATCGACTTATACTACGAAAGAAAATCATTAAAAAACCTAAATCAAAAATATTGATTACTATTTCAAAAATTAAGAATGATTGGTTTTTAAATTATGTTTATTATTATTATTAAATTAGTTTCTAAACTAATCGTTAAATCAGTTTCCAAAATTAATAACCAATCTTTTTGTTTAGACTCATTTAATCTTTATTTTGAGAGAATTCTTTAAACTCAGAGATTATTGATTCAATTTTGAAAAGTATTTTTTGTTGTAGTTTCGTTATTTTATGTCAATTATCATCTTGATTTATATATCCTTCAACAAACTGATTTTGAGTTCCCGGTTCTTGTCGTTAAGAAACTAATCTATTTAGAATCAACAAATCCCAGAATCAAGAGAATTTATAGCTAGAAACTCATAATTAAACTTAGTGAGCCTGTTTGTTATTTTTGAATAAAAAACTAGTTTTTAGTTTAGTATGTAATAATCACAAAAGGCTGAAAGGAAATTAATATTTGATTGATTTTATTGTTTTGAATAATTTTTCATGAAATCAGCTATTGCTTTTAGAAATATATGTAACTTTTATGATTGCAAACAGATAGAATTCAGTTTGTACTTTTTAAAAAATTGAAAGAGGTAATCACTAAATTATCTTACATCAAAATCAATATTTAATGAACTGGACCAAAAACTAGAACTGAGAGAACTGAAGAGAGCCAAAACATATTCAAACTTAGGTTAAAAGAAAAATCTAGCTTTGGGTTGCATATTGACAGAGTTCAGTGTAATTACGTACCTATGACATAAGTCCATTGTTTAATGGACTCACTGTGGTGCCAGTCATGACCACGATGCAGCCTGGTTCCATGGACTCTTTCAGCAAGGTTTTGAATATGATGGAGTTTCGTTGCGTAGAGGTTGAACCACTTTGCAGCAGTAGCATGAACCCCAATTTCAGTGCTGATTTTACCAACAAGTGTCATGATGATCAAGAAAGAAGCAAGTAATAATGGAAGGAAGAAAGGAACAAAGATGGAGATGATGAAGAGTACTTCCACATGTCCCTCTTATATAGAACAAAATTTACCCACTCCTCCGCACTAATTACACACTATGGGGTCTATTTTGATACCCTACCAAAAAAAATGAACTACCTAATCAAATTTTACTTTGAAAAATCCAAACATAGTAATGTATATATATATACTCCACGCCAATAAGTAATGTGTAACCAAAATTTTAATTATTGGTATCTTAGTATGTAATTTTT
>Ga0099825_1006298_pt1 | contig 14907 bp, 6 predicted proteins | sample SiratroredBW_FD_76838 | JGI IMG/M metagenome (GOLD analysis project Ga0099825, IMG submission 76838) | Root nodule microbial communities of legume samples collected from California, USA - Siratro red BW | ecosystem: Host-associated > Plants > Roots > Nodule | place: USA: California | collected... | reverse complement strand
TCAAAATTCACTAATTTGAGAAAAAAAAAAATACAATACATTAAATTTAATAAATTATGTGCTTTATAATTTTTGAAAGAAGAGAGACCAAAGGAATAAATTTTTTATAAAATAAATAAAATTTAAAAAATTCCAAAATTAAAATATTATAAAACATCTTTTCAATTTTCTTTCTCTCTTTAAGAATCTTTTTTTTTTTTTTTTTCCGAGAGTGATTCCTTCGGTCTCTCTCCTTGCAGAAATTATAAGGCAAATAATTTATTAAATTTAATGTATTGTATTTTTTTTTTTCTCAAATTAGTGAATTTTGATATTTGCCGATAGAACAGCGTGGAATACATAATGAAAGTGCAGATTATTGTGCAATAAAAAATATCTTACTAGTTGATAATTAGACAAAAAGAACTCAATTCATGAATACAAAAATTTTGAATGTTTAATAAATTAAAAATTTCAACAAAGACTCAATTCAAAATATTTAAATTCAGGAAGGATTTAAGGCTTAATTAAATCTAAAAATAAAATTAATGTTTATTTATCTTTAATATGTGGATCTCAGCATCAAGTATCTCACAGAATAAGATTCCAAATTGACTCGTGAAAGGGAAGAGGATGGAAATGGGTATGGTCCCTATCACGTTCAGGAATATGTTTCTCCATCACAATTCTTTCTTCTGTGCCTGCCAAATTTTGCATTTCACTCTCCATTTTTACTTTGGAGCCATTCATTTTTCAGAATTCATAACTCTCCACATCACTATCCCTTCTTCGACTTTTTCATAATACCCAATTCCTTATCCATATTACTGTCCATGTCGCTATATATCATTACATCCATTCGTTTATTTTTCTCTTTTTCCATCACTATTTTCACTACCATTTAAAGCAAGAATAACTAAAGACATTGTTCTTTTATATTATTTACTATATTATGTCATTTTTTAGATGGATTCGATTCATTTAATTGAACTTATTTGTGATTCATCCAATGCTATATATATCGTTAGTTAATATTCATAACCATAATATTTCTCTAACCTAATTCATACCAAGTAATGAAAATTGTAATGATTTTTCAGCTTTGGTCCTTGAGGTAGGTTTCATGTTTGTCCGTGTACAAGGAGAAATCCTTCTTGTGCCATTCTTTTCAAACACCCAGCTGTATATAAGATAATAATCTCTTTGTTTCATTTTGACTAAAGTTTAAGTTTTTAACATACAAGTCTTTCAAAACAACACTTCATCTCTTCAATCCATTCACCAGATATGGTAATTTTTCATTCCAAAATAGTAATCTTCTAACATTTTTATATAATAATTAAGAAACAATTATTAAATTTTAATAGAAAAGTACTCTTATCTTTTAATTACTTTTATGTCCCTTTAATATAAGTTGTTCTGTATTGATTACTCTTAATTTTATTGAAAAGATAGTTTTTAAAAGTTAAAACAATTATGCTTTTAGAAAAATGGTTTTTGAAATGAGGAATGCATTAAACTTTATCAAGGAATAAAATTAATATTTTGAATTTCGTAGAAATATAGTATTATTTAACATCCTACTGTATCTTTACTCTTGTACTGCACAATATTCATACTAAGGGTAATCTTTCAAAAGTATTTAATACATCATTGATTTTGTAAAATGATAACTAACAAAAAATATTTTTTTTCTTTAAATTGTAATGGTATATAAAATGAAAGTACTCTTTTTAATAAAATTCAACTTTATTAAAATATACTCTTTTTAATTTCAACAAACATGTTATTAAGTGTTATTTGAAGACAACAGTAGGATCTTAACCTTTTGATTTTCGTTTCTATATCTCAACCATAATTTAAAACACTATAACTATAAACTATATCTGCTATAAATAAGTATTTTTATAAAACAGTGAGTTTAAACTAATGAATCCATACAATATATAAAAAATATTTCATATTATTACCAAAAAAAATTATTAGTTCTAGTGTAATTATATCTAAAATTACAACAAGATAATCTTTAATTTGGTATCACACAAAAATTTACACTAAAAACATTTGGTGGATCGAAACACTTGTATGTTTTGTGCAGATATTACATGAGAAAAGAGTGGTTATAGTATGTTCATTTTTAATAATGAAACTCATTTAAGAAATGAGGTTCTTCTTAGAGGAAAAAAGGATCATGTGACATGGTGCATTAATAAGTTTTAGATCATATGTTTCAATGCGCGTGTCATCAATTTGTTCGGTATCTCCCCAACTTGGGGAAAAACAACATTATTATTGTCTACTCAATTATGTCAATTGACTTGACCTGATAGCCTGATCTACTAGGATGCCTCATATATGTGGTTATTTCCAGATAAACTATAATAGATGTGACCTTATCCAAAATTCAGGAAATCCAAGTCATGCATACACTCTCATGGGTATAGATTTAGCAGGCAGGGCTCCATTGGCTCCACTCTCACACTGAAACCAACAAATATAATTGGTAAAAAGCCAATGGAAAGAAAGAGAAATGGATCAAGGGACCACAGAAACAAAAGTCTTACCCTCTTAATGAAGCTGTGAGGCCGAAGCAACCAAAACTACCAAATCTATCCCACTCAGATATTTGTAGCAAGATGGGTGTAGATTAACTCTTTTTCCTTTCCGATGTGGGATTAAAAATTTTAAAAAGTCGATGCTCATCCACAGGGCAAGTGGGTCACCACGCGAAATCCCTCTGATTAGAAATCCAGCGAATGAGAAAGCAGAGAATAGGATGAACTTTTCGGGTTCCACCAATAAAAAACTAGATAAGGCATTCCATTGTGGAGCCCAAAGTTCACTCACTTTTACTGTTCAAGGTCCCAAAAGTGCAAATCCAAACAATCTCTACCCGTTAAATGGAATGCAAAAGCGCCTCCTGTGGGTCACCTTCCACACTCACAACTCCTTTTTCATCAAAATAATAATCATTGTATTCCCTCCCCTGTAACCAAAACCAACACAGTAACTCCCTTTTGGTGTTGGCTTCAAATTTTGTTTGGGTGTGATGAGTACAGCAAAGAACGCGGCAAAGGCTGTTGGGGCCAAAACGGCAAGAGCATGCGACAGCTGCATAACGAAACGGGCACGTTGGTACTGTGCTGCCGACGATGCCTTTCTCTGCCAAGCTTGTGACGGTTCGGTTCACTCCGCTAATCCCTTGGCTCGCAGACACGAACGAGTCCGCTTGAAAACGGCGTCGTTCAAGTCCACCGACGAACAACAACAACAACCTCCCACGTGGCACACTAAGAAAGCTCGAACGCCCAGACCTGGGAAACACTCTCGCAGCAACAACCCCTTCCATCTGGTCCCTGAAGTGGGTTCGGAAGAGGTGAATTCACACGAAGAGAACGAGGAGCAGCTTCTTTATAGGGTCCCCATATTCGACCCTTTTGTTGCTGAGCTATGTGGGACTAATAGTTCTTCTCCTTGTTCGGTGACTTCAACTGATGAAGGAGTAGCAGCTGCTCTGGCCAAGGCTGAAAACAAAGGGGTTCAGAGCAATGTTTTCTATCACAGTAATAACGAGATGGAAAACTTGCATGGGATGCTTCCTTCGGATGCAGAGCTTGCTGAGTTTGCTGCTGATGTTGAGAGTTTATTGGGCAGGGGCCTTGAAAACGAGTGCGTGGGGATGGAGGATTTGGGACTGATTGATGCGAAGGAGGAGGAGTGTTCGGTGGGTAGTGGGAAGGTGAAGGTGGAAGAAGAAGAGAGCCCTGAGATGGAGATGGAGATGGAGATGGTGGGAAGAGATTTATCGTTTGAGTTGAGCTTTGATTATGAGACGTGTGAAGAGGTGAAAGAGAAGGTTTGTGATTTGGAACTGGGGAAGGAAAAAGGGAATGAAGAAGAACTGGGAGAGAATGATGAGGTGAAAAAGAAGAAGATTTCGTTGCAGCTTGATTACGAGGGCGTGATTATCGCCTGGGCTAGCCAAAAGTCTCCCTGGACCACTCCTGACAAACCAAACTTGGACCCCGACGAGTGCTGGCACCATTGCATGGTCTGTACTTTTTTCATGTCTCTTTTCTCTTATAAATTCCCACCAACTGTTTCATTCGCCATAACTCACTTTTGTTCGTGTTTGAATGTAGTAAGAATTACCAAAATATCACTAATATTTGTATTTATCACTAAACTTTTACTAAGCAGGAATCTTGTGGGACGGGAATTCATGATCCTTATGGTGAAGTGGGTGGATTTGGGATTCATCCAATGATAATTGACGGAGGCAGAGAAGCGAGAGTGTCAAGGTACAGAGAAAAGCGCCGAACAAGGTTGTTCTCTAAGAAAATAAGGTACGAGGTTAGAAAATTGAATGCAGAGAAGAGACCCAGAATGAAGGGGAGGTTTGTGAAGAGGGCTTCCTTTCCAGCACCAACATTTCCTTCGCTAAATCATTAAGACCTCCCAATTCTTGTTCTACCACTAAAGTTTTGTTACTATTTATTTCCTAAATATATTTTTGCTTAATGCATAATAATCTTTTTCATTTTATTTTCTCATTTCTTTGTATATACCAATTTTGTTAAGTTAATAAATGCTTCAAATTTCTAATCACATCTTGTCATGTCAATAACTACTGTAAGAATGTTTCTCATGTACCAATGAGTTTTCTTTTTCTTTATAATTTCCGCTAGAGTTCTCCAAAGTATATATTATTTATCCCTGGTATAGTTTTAGTTCACCTTTAATTGCATAAATATCTGGAAGGAATCAAAAGTAAAATTTGAAATTATGATGTTATATTTCACAAGTTTGTTTCTACGTGTGTGAACAGTAACCGGAAACATATTTCCAATTTTTAAAATATCTTTTTATCTGGGCAGGTTCAAAATATCTGGGACTCCAGACAAAACTTAAATTAGAATCTTATAATGATTATACATATAATATTACGAATTATTTATTTTTTTATATACAAATTTAGTCGTTAAATCTATATGACTAAAATTGGAAACTAGCAATAACAATTTTTTCTTTTTAGCATGGAGCAACTTCTAACATTGGACAAAATGCTCATAAAAATGTATAGTCCATACAAGATATATATAGACTCAGTTATTTGAGTTTCGTCTAACTAAAAACGAGTTGATTATGTGAATCCTACTCAAATATAAATTAAATGTTAAGAGTGGAATCAAAGTTAAATCAATTTGATTGATTGGGCCAATCAACCTTAGAAGATTAACCAAATAACCTATTTTGCCACTTCGTATGTAATCATGTAATTTTCAAAACCTGAAATAATGTTTTAAAGGTAAAAGCATGCAATCCAAATTACAATTTCATATAATAAAATGTAAAAAAAATAAAATAAAAACACATGAATCAAAACTGATGCTATAATTAGTCATGTTGTTCTACAAAACTGATAAATATTTAAAATAGCATCAGACTAAATTTACACTTACCACTTTGGGTATCCATCTTTACTGGAAAAATGATTAAATATTTTTAGAAAAAAATATATATATTCTAATTGACAGTTGTGTCACATACGTACCTGGTAGAATGACACAGAGAAGTTACAGACAAATAGATGATGGATGATATATTCACTTATTATTGGACAGACGATAATATAAACAATAATAAAAAAGTAGGAAAAAGGAACTAAAAGGAGGTTAATTTTTGAACAAAGTTATGTGAGTATTGTGTAACTGCTTCTTGTATAAAATTACATGAACACACACAAATATGACTGTTTAATATTTTGATTATTGTTGTTCACAATCAGAGAAAAAATTGACCTTTGTCATTGAGGCTAGTAAACAAAGTTTAACATAGAATAACAAAATATTAATAGAAAGAGAAAAGAAAAATAGCAACAACCAAAATTAATAATGAGTTTTATTGCCATAAGTTGATTGGCAACGAAAAGTTAAGAGTGAGCTCCAACCCCAACTTGAACTAATATTTAGTAAGATACCTTAAAGTAAATATACTATTTATTTTGTGTGGGCTGTTGCCATTTTCTTCTGTTGTCCCTCTCTTTCTCCATCATTTCGTGACTCATCCTCCAAAACCCTGACATGAAGACCCAGTCTAAATTGGGCTTCCATTTCTTTAATTATTGGGCCTAATATCCTTGTATTATGGGCGAGCTAGAAAAGGTCCTCGTTTATTTTACAGTGTCTATCATCTTTTTCTTCTCATGATCCTAACATCAACTATGCACCTTAGCTGCTGAAAAAAATGCAATTTTAGTTTTCAAGAACATTTCTTGTGAAGTTAAATATAAAATTTAGTATAATCTAAAAACTACTAAAACATACAGTTTTCTATTTCCTACATCATAGGGAACTTAGTGGGTGATCACAATCATGGCTTGCAACAAATTGTTTTCTGTGACCACTTTTTTCCCTCCATACATAATGTCTAAGATGTGGACTTCTCGTGTCGTTACTGATTGCTTTAAAACGAAGTTTCTTCTATACAAAATGTATTTTTCACACTTAAAAAAGTCACATGAATAGTAATAACTAACAAAGTGCTTTCTGTAGTGGGAAAATTTTCTATTTTTGAAATCTATATAAATTGTTGGTTGGACTCTGTATATCCAGAGGCAGTAGAACCTTTACACATTTTGGTGTAAACAAGATGATGTTATACTCACAGAAAGAGTTGCAGCCTCTTGTTTTTTATGTGAGGAATCTTATGGAATGAGAAGCTAGTAGAATGAGATGGGAGTAGGTTTAGGGGATTGTGGGCAAACCAGCTTTAACTGTGCTTAAATCATGTGCCTTCTAATACACTTATAGGATGGTATGTTCTAATTCTCTTTTCCTCATCGTCAATGTACCAAAAAGACATTGCATTTAGAGGAACCAACTCAATGAGGTATCATCTAAATTACTTTTCCTTTTTATTCTTTCTTTTACTGCCTTTCATCTTAAGATATTTTAAAAAATTAGTGAAATTAAAGTTACCCTATGTTCAACCAATTCCATAAAAGTAACACAGATTGATATCTACCTTAGTTAAATGCATCTACACTGCTGATAAATAAATGTCTGTACAGGTGGCAATACATACGATTAAAATGCTTAAATAATTAAAAAAATTTAAATAAAAGAGTAAAAATTTGATACTTTTTTCTATCACACAAATCTCACTCAAACAGGAAAATATATTTTATCATAAGTGTCTTAAAAATATTTATTAATATAAGGGTACCCGCTGTCTGAAGCGAAGGACTTGGTGCATGGAAAAGGTGTAGCACCATTTTAGACCAAGCAACGACATCAGCTTTTCCCACTGATTGTATAGTTTGAATTGACTGAAATAATAGTGATAAATTTCTTTATAATAACTTTTACTCCTTAATTTAGTGACCTGACAAAAATTGGTGACAGATTTTAGCATAGTGACCACAACATAACAACTGAAAAAGAGAAACAATTGTGAATGAGAGCTTTAGACACAAGGATGAATGCTTCAGGCCATCACATTTGTGAATGAGCTTAATAAGGGTCTCTTTGGGATCCCCAATTCCACAATGATCACGAGTCATTGTCGATTAGCAATATAGATGATCAGCATAAACGAGGTATACCCCACCCAGCAACAGGAACAGCAACCCACATGCATATTTCAAATCAATAGAGTGTGTATGTAGTATTTGGCAAGGAATATTGGTCTAATAATAATAATAATGAGTAAAAGAGCAACTAGGAAAGCAAACCAATAAATAGATGAAGATGGAAAATCCCTTAAGAGAATTGGTCACCAAGACACTGCGCAAATTAAAATGCATAGAAGGGCTAAACCAAAAAATTGTCTTCACAAGCAGAGTGGTGAAGGAGAGTGAAAGTTGATTCCAAATCCAAAATGCTAGGTGACAAAGGAGCAGACTACGAATCACTGACAACTTTTATTAAAACCTCTTCTTCGCCGCATAATACGTAGCGCTTTCCTTCATCAATGTCTCTGCCATTCTCACTTTCTTCCTCTAGTCCCTCTCATAAGCACCAATTTACCCTTTCTTCTCTTCTTTGGGTTTTGCAACATCCCACCAACACATAAATCAAAACCTCACCCTATAAAAGGAACAAAAACTAATCAATTTCCTTGAATTCAACCACATCACACTTTTTTTTTTGTCTGTTGGCCTTTTCAATAGTGCCTGGCTGTCTTCAGCAACTTTTCTTAGAATGAGACACAAAAGTCATCATAGAAAATACAAACCAAGTCTTCTGAAGATACAACACTTTCCAAGGACTAAAGTTCACCTAATTACATTTTTTTTCCAAACCAAATTCATGTCCCATCTTTCTTTCACTTTACCTAGTACTACTTCCACTTCTATCATACCAAAGTTTAATCATTATGGAAGATTGAGTTATTACTTTAAAGAACTTTTATAATCATGTATATGAATTAGGCAATAGTAAATTTTTTATATTCATAATATGCTTCCAACTCATTCATTTTTGGATATAAATTTTATCCTTATCCATTATATCAATCTTTATTGTCTTATATAAAAGTATTCTCAAACAGAAATTTTACATAGATACAATAATAAATAATAAAATAAAATATTTAACTTGTTCAACAATTTTGAGAAAATTATATATATTATCGACAAATTTAATATTATCAATCGAATAAACTAAATGTTTACTGTGCGATAAATTAAGCTTTAAATTTGATTTATATAATCATTAGGTTACACGGGATGGGATGTAACCTAATGAGGTAACTTTTTTTACACGACAGTGAAAGAAACAGATATTAGCAATTAAATTTTATAAAGTTGTATGTCTTTTAAAACGTATTGTAATTTTAATCTTTTACGGCCATATATGATGTATAAAGAATTAAAATTATTTTTTACAAGTTAATTTAAAAAAAAAACTCATAATTATTTTAATTTTTAATTAGTATACAAACTAATTTTAATCGAAGTTGTTTTTCCTCTTAAAAGAAAACTTATGTGGCAAAAGTAAAAGACATCAAGATACCACTATTATAATAATACGAAATTCTAACTAGGTTAGCACTCCTCAATGATAAGATTATTAATAAAGTAAAAGAACAAGCAAAGGATACAAATAAACATGAAGATAAATAAAAAATCATCTAATAAAGAAAATATATACTCAGGTAAACAAAAATTATTTCCAAAAAAAAAAAAATCTAACTTTGGACATGTAGGTATATTTTCAAATGAAAAATTTTTTGTCCCAAATTTACCCTAAATTTGATAATATATTAATACTTGTTACTTTCTCTAAAAATATTAGAGAAATTTTAAATTTAAATAATTACTCATAATTAAGTTACAATTTCCTTTTTCTTATAAATATTAAGAAACAATATTAATATTAAGATTAGTGATAAAATCACTTTCAAATCCTAGAGAAGTTGGATTCCTACTTACAGTCAATTCTATATTCACATTTTAAAACATTATCAACATAGAAAAACCATATATGTATTTGAAAAACAATAGTATAAACACTAAATTCATAATTTTCATAGACCGTCACATCTACATTGCATTTAACATAATCAATAGTGAATGATTTCTAAACAATTATAAAAGTTTAAAGAATTTTTTTCACGTACGCGCACACACATATTAAATCCTTTAAAATATTTAACTCATCAATATTATTTTCCATTCCAAATCAAATTTTTAACTTTTTGAAATTTCTCTTCTTCCATATACTTCAAATCATATAAATAAGCACAATTAACTCTGTGTATCTTAAATTTAATTGCTAACAGTATCATTATAACCTACACAGAAGAAGAAATAGAACAATCTAAAACAGATAAATTAGAACTAAAGTCCATAAAGTCTTTAAAAGCAATTCAAAAACTGCAAAGCAATCTTTCAGCTAAAAAAATATATACTATATACTATTATTTCAAAAAGACCACGTTTGGAAATTTCCTTTTTATAAGAAAAAAGTAAGGTTAATTTAATATTACTACATTAACCTTTGTTGTCTTCGCTGTTTTTCTCTTCTTCACGCTAATGAAATTGAGTTGTAAAATTGCGTTTATGTTTTGTTTATAATTGTTATGATGCTGTCATTTTCCTCGTTCGACAAGATTGCCGCATTGATTAAATTGTTTAATCATGTTAGCAAATCAGTGAGAAGTCTATTAATATAATATTGTCCTCACAATGTGTACCACCATCAATAATTCAAGCAAAAAAGATGCTTTGCCAACAATAATTTACTTAGTTGGAGGACTTCTCACAATTCAAAACTATTCCTGTATTTGTTTGTATACATAGGAGTGATATCTCTGCAACAACCAAGATTAATTATGTTATTTTTCTTTCTTCTTGAAATTTCTCTACATCTGAGTTTTTTTTAAGAATTTCTGTTTAGTAGTTTTTTGTTTGTGATCCAATCTCTTGTTAGCTGATATGCAAATGATATACCAGCATGCATGTTTTCAATATATCTTAAGCTTAAACAGAAAGCTACAAATTTAAGTCCACTATATCTAACAAAACTTACAAAAATTACAAAAAAAAATATAACTAAATAATCATTTTCTATCCATTTGTCTCGTGTATCACTTGCATTAATATAAATTTGTAGAAATAAATTATCATAATTAAGATAAATTAATGGTATATGATTTTTTAAACAAAAAATACTTATTCTTCTTTAGAAATTTCTTCTTTCAGTCCACTAAAATAACTAGAGCTGTTTCACATACTAGGTAATAATAAAATTATATGCTCTCATAACTAGAGATGAATTTCTTATACTAACAAATAATTATATCCATGCATCATATCACAAGCATAGTTATTATGGACACACAAAGTTTAACTTTAAAGTATAAACAAGTCAAACAAAAGAAAATGTTTGTACATAACTTTTTTCAGTAAAATCTGTAGAAAGTTAATGATGAGTCAAACTGAAATGGATCTTCCAAACATGTCTCCCGCAAACAAAAAAGTTAGGATGCTTTCTCACTTGAAGAGGGATCTGTGTTAAAGTGAATTTTAGCTTATATTTGGCCAAGTCAAACTTTCCACGCCAAATAATAATAAACTAAAATGAAATAAAATATGACTCAACTTTTTCAGACCACGCAGTCAATACCCGCAGACAGATCAATAGACTATTCAGTAGGCATCGATCGAAAATGAATAAGCCAACTTGAGTCACTGAAAACCAACGGGTGGGATTTTCTGATGAAAGTTAGTCCTTCCCATCAGATTCCAAATCAGATCTTTTGAAAAACTTTTTAGAAAGCTGAGAAGAGTAGAGAAATGAACAAAGCCCCAATTCGCTAAGGAAGCAAGAAGTCATGTGAGAGAAACAATAAATAAAGATAAAAAACTTACCAAATGCAGCAGATCATGTTGAAGCATCACCCACAATATATGCACACTGAGCACTCAACTTCTATAAAGGTCTATTAACTTTTCCTACTTCTATATTTTACGAGGCACAATTCATGAATTTAGTATGCGGACTCCGAAAAATAATATTTCAATCCTACAAATTATTAGACTGATTTTTTTATTATACCATCAAACACTTTTATCGTTGATAATGAACGAAGTTGTGTTATCGGTTTCTGCACTAGTATAGCCAAAGCTTGTAACTACAGATACAAGGCGTGAATCCTGCCTCTGTTACTGCATATATCTGCCAGTTTTTTTTCAGCTTCCCTTTCTCAGGCACAAGGAAAAGGTAAATAACAAATAACATAGCTGATACACTTGCAAAGTCTACAAAGGATTACAAAAAGTATCCGACGAAAATAGACTCTATAATTAACATTCCTCAACATCTTCTATATACAAGCATAACATTGGTGATTATGATAATTCATTTCCGATACTTCATGGATGAGAAGTTATGAAGATAAACAAAAAATAAAATAAATCTGAATATAATACCAAAATACCACCGGTTTTCCCTCATATTCTACAACAAGAACACTCATTACCGGATAGAAAATGATGAGAAAAACGTGGGTATTTTGGATGAACATATATATATATAAACCAGAATAAATTTAATACTGGAGAGGAGAGACAATAAAAGGCACAGATGAAAAAAGTGGAAGATGGGAATTCTACTTGTTAATTATGGAGAGGATCTGGGCAACTTGGTACTCTTCTTTTGGTTTCATCAAAGCCCTTCTGGGTTGTGTTGCTGGAACCAAGACGAGTCCTTCCATCGAAGTACTTGTTAAACAGATCCTCCTTCCTCTTATTGTTATCATTCATATTGCCATGGCTTAATTCTTCCACGTTGGGCACTGCATTTCCTGGGAGCACACGAATCCCCTCAACCTGGCAAGTGTGGCACGTATGCAACGCCACAAGCATCAGCATCACACACGCGTAGAAGACTCTCCTGCCGCCGGCAACCAACATGGCAAGAGAGTAAAACACATAAATTTTAGGCCTTTTTGGAACCCAATTCCCTAAACCAGACACCCTTTTGTTTTTCTTCTTGTTTGTTGAAACCTGGAGGAAAGTGGTGTATGGTGTAGTGAAGAAAAGAAAACAAAGAAAAGAAGATAAAGAAGAAGTTGGTGTTTTGTTAGGAGTGTGAATTAAGAGAAGAGTTTTTGAGAGAGAGACAGAAAAAAAGAAAAAGAAAAAAAGGAGTGAATTGACGGCTAGTTATTTGAGGGGAGAGATGCATGGTGTTTGTCTGTCTCATGTCATGGCCATCCCACAGTGGCCCACGTGAAACAAAAACCCGCAGTGCCCGCTAATGCAAGTTACTATATTATTAATTTACCCACTTAGCCATATGCTCTTCTCGTACAATTTCACACTGATATTCATTTATTATCAAACAATTTAAACAGTTCTCATATGAGGTGTTTTCAAGATGTTTTCGGAACTCATTCAAAATCATATTATCCATCATAATCAAGAGTAATAATTGTCTAAACAAGCTCATTATCGACATTCAATAATGATATATATGAGTTTAATTATGATGTACTGTACTGTTATTATAAAAGTATGATGGCTATAATCATTATTAAATTGGAATGTACTTTTCCTTTGTAGATCTGATTACTCATTACCTTAAGAGACCCTTTCTTACAGAACCTTGGAAGACCTTGATTAGACTGAAAAAATAATTATGCAGTAGGTGTAAGGCCTTAATTAGGTTTAATTAAGAATGAGAAGATGGCCTTAATTAGGTTTGGTTTGGATGGAGTTTGAAACTTACATAGAATAGGTATATGTCGGTGAGAGACAGTTGGGGAGGAGTGACACGATTTTGCAGACTGTGCATTGAATTTGAGCAGTCCGTGACTCGAATTGAATGTTTTAATTATAATTCTCTCATTGATAACATAACTGTTTTCTTATTCTTCAAACATCAGAGCTCCATACCCACACCACACGTCAATTCTACCTCGTAACAATATCTCATCCTATATTGTGTTTCACAGAGGAGCTTCTTAGTTTCAAGTAACAAAACTAGTTATTTTATTAAATTTAGAACATATAAATTAGTTAATTAGTGTGAAAATAACATGAAACCACATTAAGGTTATATATGTTTTCTATATTAAGTGTGGACCATGTTCATTATTATATTATTATTTAGAATAATTTGTAATATTTAGATCACACTGGCAAAAGATATAATTATATATAAATGCACATGTGTCTGTGAAAAACTTACATTGACCATGAATAGATATAATTGCATTATAAATAATAGATACTGGTTTAATAAATAATTATAATTTTATTAAATGAATGCATGAGTTAGTTAAATAAGTTGTAAATTATTTTAAATGACTTCTAAATTACATATTGATTGAGAAAACTATTGGATTTGAATAAACTTATACATAAGATATACATAGTTGAATTTTAATAAAACTGAGTTAGTTGATTATAACAATTAAAAAATGTTTGAAGAATTATTTCTGGTCTCAATATTATAGCATCTAGATATTACAATTAAAGTAATTATTAGTAAAGTCGAAATCTACTACACTCGAAAATCCATAATTTAGTGACATTGACACAAAATTGTTACAAGATTATTGCCTTCTAAATAAATTTAAAATAAATAGATGAAACAGTAAATCTTAGTTTTTTTTAACATACTATGAGATAGTAATAACTTATTGGGATAGGATGAAAAGAATAATGTAAATTAAGTTATTAGACTACTAAAAAGGGTATCTTTAGTTATGAAACTTATTTAATTTTAATTACTTAATCATATCAAGATCTAATATAATTATATAAATACTTATAGGATAGGTTGATCAAATTATAAAAAAAATGAATTTTATTCTAATTAAAAAAATTGTTTGAACTAAAAAGGGCCCAACCGGGTTCGAACCGGTGACCTCTTGATCTGCAGTCAAATGCTCTACCACTGAGGTATGGACCCCTTTGATATAAAATTAATCTATGTTTACTTATCAATAAGTTATTTTGTAAAGATAATTGTATTAAAGTTTCTTATGGGGTGTGAAAAGAAAAAGAGGTGTTGAAATATCATATTCTAATTATTTAATAACATGTAATTAATGTGTGCTTAATATAAAGTTTGCTTTTAATACGCCCAGTTTGCATTTTACTATCAATTCAATAATTGTGTATTAAGTTTTTATTTCAATTTTATGTATGCTTTCAAAAATTAGATTAAAATAAATTAAATATTTAAATGTATTAACCTTATGTATCAAAAAATGGAAATACACTTGTATGCTATTTTATTGCCAAAGATTATATGCGAAGTTATACATCAGGAAGCCTATTTGAATGCATGAAAAAGTTTAATGAAAAAGGTTGTACAATATAATTTCACTCTAAATTAACAATTACTGTTCTTAATAATTATTTCAAACTTTTCGTTTGATAATTAATATTTTTGTAACTTGCAGTATATT
>Ga0099825_1006295_pt1 | contig 14913 bp, 6 predicted proteins | sample SiratroredBW_FD_76838 | JGI IMG/M metagenome (GOLD analysis project Ga0099825, IMG submission 76838) | Root nodule microbial communities of legume samples collected from California, USA - Siratro red BW | ecosystem: Host-associated > Plants > Roots > Nodule | place: USA: California | collected... | reverse complement strand
GTCACAATGTATACATGTGTGGTGTGGACTGTGAATTGCCAAATGGCACTATCCATCAATTACTTTACTTGGATACAACATTTTTTTATATGGGGCAGCATTGCCTTCTGGTATGTATTTGTGGAAGCATGTGCTCCCAGTGGTCTATATTGGCTAGTAACCCTTTTGGTTGTTGTGTGTGTGCTGCTACGCTATTTCTCCTATAGGTCTTTCCAAAGTCGGTTTCTGCCAATGTACCATAATATTATACAGAGAGAACAAGTAGAAGGGATTGAAATTGGCTTATCTGATGATGAGTTACCTAAACAGTTCAGGGAAAACTAATACACCTGAGAGAGAGATTGAAGCAAAGGGAGTTGTGAAATGTGAATACTTCTAAACTTACATTCGTAGACCTTGCAATTGTATTTGATTTCTTGCTGAGTTGGGAAGTGGCATTGAAGTAGTGTGCATTACAAATAGCTTATAATTTTTTATTATTTTCTTTTCCCACTTGGGTTCCATTTGTTTATAAAATTAGGAGAGGAAAATTTGTGTAGCAGTCACCTGATGTAGATTACCTATGCAAAGCTTGAGTATTTGTTGTGCCGAATGAAAGAAAACCTTAAATGGCAGCCAATGACCACCACCATATTTTTTTAAAATCGAATATCATTAATTCAATTCTAAATGCCAAATTGGTGTTAAATATTAACTTGAGACCAAAAATCACTATTAAACGAAATTGAAAAAATGATAAATAAACAGAAAGACAGATAAACCAAATATTGGCTTAATAAAAATTACTGCATATAGTAAACAGACAATTATCTCATGATAGCCAATTAAGTGAATAAAGAAAAGAAAATTTAAACAAATGTAAATCCATTCATGGATTAAAGCTGTCAGCATCTTTTTTATCAGAAACACTCAACAATTGTTACTTTTTTGCTGGATAACTAAAGAAGTATGACATAATAGTAACTAGGACAGTTGAGGACAATCAATTCACCCTATACTGCATTAAACCAGTAGCAAAAATGCAGAGAAGAATCCGCCACTAAACCAAGTTCAGAAAAATGATCAATACAGAGAACAAAAAGACTAATAAACCAAATCTTTGCTAATTAAAAAGTACTGACTGCATATACTAAACTAGCTTAATTATCTCATGGTAGCCAATTAATTGAATAAAGAAACTATGAACATTAGTTATCAAATAAAGTTGCATCAAAATAATATAATTGATGCAGAAAGATTTTTATTTTGAGGTCAGAATATCTAAGTAATTAAAGTTTATTACGCCCATATAAAATTTTGATTTCAAAATACTAAATATAGAGTCAAATGGTGAAAATTTTGTTGATTTCTTACAGTATTGTCCGACACCTCAACCCTCTCTCTACACAGATTTCCTAACTACTCATTTCATCACTATAGCATCCCTGCACTGAATCACTGTCTTCTAAACTTCCATTTCAAATTACACACTTCCATTCACCATTCACTCCATTTCCAACTCCCACCATGGCAGCAGAATTTTTTGGTGTTGCTCTTCTTTCGGCCTTTCTTCAGGTTGCATTCGACAGGCTCGCTTCTCCTGAACTTCTTGACTTTTTTCGTGGGAAAAAACTTGATGAGAAGCTGCTCACCAATTTGAACATCATGCTGCACTCCATCAATGCTCTCTAAAGCAGTTCAGAGATCCACACGTCAAAGCATGGCTTTTTTCTGTCAAAGAAGCTGTCTTTGATGCTGAGGATCTATTGGGTGAAATAGACTATGAACTCACCAGATGCCAAGTGGAACCTCAATCTCAACCTCAAACCATCACTTACAAGGTATCAAACTTCTTCAATGCTACTTTCAGTTCATTTAACAAGAAAATTGAATCAGGGTTGAAAGAAGTCATAGACAAACTAGAATATCTTGCAAGGCAAAAGGGTGCTCTAGGTTTGAAAGAGTCTACTTATTCTAGTGCCGGATCTGGTAGTAACGTGTCACAGAAATTGCCATCAACTTCTTTGGTGGCTGAAAGTGTTATTTATGGCAGAGATGCTGACAAAGAAATGATCATTGATTGGCTCACATTGGAAACTAAAATTCAAAACCAACCATCAATACTTTCTATTGTGGGAATGGGTGGGTTAGGTAAGACCACACTCGCCCAACATATATACAATGACTCAAAGCTGGAGGATGCCGAATTTGATACCAAAGTATAGGTATGTGTTTCAGATCATTTTAATGTTTTCACTGTGACAAAAAGCATTCTTGAGGCAATTACTGCTAAAAAAGATGACAGCGAAAACCTAAAAATTCTTCAAAACAAGCTCAAAGAAAAATTGTCAAAAGAAAGAAATTTCTTCTTGCATTGGATAATGTTTGGTACTAAAAACGAGATAAATGGGAAGTTGTAAATGGAAAGCCGTGCAAACTCCTCTTAATTATGGGGCTCCGAGAAGTTGAATTTTTGTGACAATACGTTATGAAAAAGTTGTTTTTGAAAAAGTAGGTTGAGTGGTATGGATTAAGAGATAAATTAAAAATTTGAAGGAAAAGTTTATGAATAATCTCATAAGTATGATTGATATTTTAATATTTTTAATTGATAAAATATAAGATGATAAATTTGTCTTTATATTTAAAATTAATTAAAAATTAAAATTATTAATTTATTTGGTGTGATTGATGAGTTATTTGTTTTAAAAAGATATAAAAGTGTGAAATTACATAATTGTCCTCGTATTTTAATTTATTTGACAATGAAATTTGTTACATTTGTTTTTTTAAGGGTTAATTATTATTTTTATATTAATAAAATTGTAATATTAGAAATTTCAAATTAGTAGGTTTAAAATTAATTTGAAATGAAATGGAATTAATTAGACCTACATTTCTGTTTTATTAGAAAATGTATTACTAGAATGATAGGTGAATTGTTCAAAATAAAAAAAAAAAGTAAACAAAATTATAAATTTCATGTAATTACAAAAAAGAAGCACAATTACATTACATTAAAGAGAAAAGTAAGAATAAAAAAATGAAGTTATAATACTAATTATTACAATTCAACCAAATATCACTTCCAAGAGTTTCGAAATTTGTTAATGTTGCACTCTGTCTGGTTAGTTATGTTGTGCACACTCTAAAATTGGGTTTCCATATCTATATGTAGATCGTGCATATCTATGTGTAAATTATCATAACTGTTGCACATATTCATATGAAAGTCGTGCATATCCATGTGTAAATTATCATATGTGGTGCATATATTCGTTTGAAAATTATTGACATTCATGGTCAAATTAATTAATCCTTGTTGCAACTCCTGCATACTCGTCATCATCTACGAAAACATCTGACCATCATGGGATACTAGGGGGACTGATGCTTGGGGTGTGGGGTTCTTGACCATGGTCGTTGGGTTTCAATGCATCTTCATAATCATTGCCAATCATCGTACCATGTTGTCACACACCATTTGACTTCAAAGATATTTAACTTTTTCTGTGTTTTTTTACCAAAGAAGTGTGACTAGCCTAGGTTAACAATTGACTCCTGCGATAAGTCGACACCATATACATGCAAGATGCGTGAAATGAAGAAGAGTATGGCAGATGCATGTTATTATCCCTACATTTGACCATGTGTTGCATTATGTGATAATGCCAATTAACAAAGACATTTTTTTCATGTCTTAATCATGAAGATGTTTTTGTTCAATAATATCCAAAATTTGTTGATCGTGGGGTGAGTATGTGAACATAAGCATAATGCAAAAGTTTGTCATTAACATTCAAACTTTCTACATTCCTCAAGTTTTGACTTTGCAGCTCTGGTCTTAGCATTGAATTCAATACCACTTGGCGGTTGTAAGTTATGCTCGGTGTGATGTTAGGATATCCCATTTTCACACCTTTGTACTTCAGGTTTGCTACAGTGATCAAATCAAAAGAGGTAACTGTTATGTTGTTAACTTTAGTATGGAGGTAACCCTCAAGTTTGAATAAAAGACCTTGATTAGGTCCTTGAAGTATGGACATCCCATAGTCACAAAGTCTTTTATACCTTGGAAGACGAAATGATTATGAAGGTAAACTCTACTTGTGCAAAGAATGAGAAGTATATAAGCTTAGGTAGCATAAGTTTGCCCTTGTAGAATACTATCGCATACTCCACCATTTGATCCCGTTTGCTAAAAGAACGGGTATGGTTTAATAGTCTTCAACCACATGGCCCTGCTGATGAAGAACTCTTCCTCATTAGTCAAGACTTTTCCTTTACGCCGCCTTTGTCCTCTACCCATAGAAGATGAACTCATTGCTACACAAGTGAAGACATATGAAAACATATAATTATTACAATAACACATAAAGTAAGAAAACATAACAAATAATTACAAATCTTATATATTAGATTTTGAGTTTCATAATATTACAAATGAAAAGGATAAACTAAATTAAAAGGATAAACTACTACAAACATTTTGTAAACAAAGGAAATTAAAAGCTTGAATGTCTCATAGTCATAACATCAAATAATATCTTCAGACGAAGGTCTTGGAGCATACCAAATAGAAGCTTGACCAGAGGCAGGTTATTGCACAATGCTTCATAACATTGGCCCATGATCGTGTCATTTGTAATACTTATATCAACTAACATCTGTCATATCTCACTTTCTGAGTAATGGAAAAATGACTTACGACTCATGTTCTGGACATGTTCATGAAGTATTGCATTGTGCTCTTGTCCAATGTCATTGCCTTTGACCATTGCATCAGTTAGTGCGTCAACTTCTCAAATTGTTCGTCAATCACCTCAACCATTGGGGCTTTTCTTTTTGAACCCCTAAGCAATTAGGTACCATCTGACGGTGCATATGGAACAGATTCAGTCGTAACTAGACTATACGAATCAACGATGGATGATGATAATAGAGGTTTCTCAAACATAGGATCAAATGAGGGTACCTACAGGATGTATTCCATATGATCTTCATTCAAGTTAACACTAAAAGAGTGTATCTGCAAACATCGTCTAACTTGTCAGGATGACCGACTCGCTTGCCTAGTGGCACGATCTGCCCCCCACAACTCCTCTGTCAGGTCGTAATGCATGATTAGTTTCACCTTCCATTTAGCGGATGTGAGTTTTACTTGAAAATAAAGTAAGGGCGAAATGCATAAGGACAAATGTGCAAATAAATAGAGGATTTTCAATCTTAAATGGTAAAAGTGCATTCTTAACCTTGATTAGATCATCCCAGACTTCGTCTTCGACTTCAAATGTTTTAGTGGATTGATTTAAGGTAAATCCACTAAGTCCACTCAATAAATCGTGGAACTCATGCCATGTGTCTTTCAAGCACTGTTGCCTATTTTTGATATATATTTTTGTAATCCCCACCAAACTAGATTGGCAGAGAGCCTCCACAATGTTACTGTAGGCTTGCATCGTCGAATTGTCATTGACCTTGTTACCTAGTCGAGCCTCATCTATCATAGTTGAAAGCAATTAAAAGTCCATATCTGCGGTGGACTTTGTGAACTTAGTGCAGATGACTCTGACACAACAACTTTTTCCCAATTCATGTTGTACTTGTAGCAAACATAACTCATCGTAGTATAAGAAAACACATTTGTATTGCGTTAAAGAATACAAAAGATACCTCTTTTCTGTAACATAAAAAGAAGTAATGTTTTCATTGACTATGAAAAAATATTACGACATTGTAATTGTTATGATAATTTGCTCACATTTCATTTCTTATACCCTAATTTCTAAACCAAGTCTACAATGGTCCTCACGAACTTGCAAGATCAACTCCCGATCAACTTCATCAAGTTGTTCGCCCCAAGAAGGAAGTTATGAAGAATACACCATGCAATAACAATATTTGACATTGTCTCCAATGGTAATGTGGTTCAGTTGGGAATCATTTCTTCAACACACCAAATGTTCTTTCAATAACATTTCGTAGTGATGAATGTCAATGATTAAATAACTCTTCTGGATTTTGTGGACCTCTATGACTATACTCTTTTAGATGATATTTAACACCACGATATGATGTCATCACCTAAGCCTTTAAGATAAAACCAACATTCCCAAGGTAGAATCTTCTTACAATGATAAAGTTTAAACTTATTACATGTCACAATCAACGTATGCCTATACATGCAATACACCAAACAAGCTCGAACTCACCTTGAGGTATGAACAGGTCTTCTCGTTCAAGTACATCCTTTAAAATCCCTTGAATTAGATGCAATTCCTTCCCACACAACTAAAACATATGTGAACTTCATGTCAAAATCACAAGTTGTAAATACATTTTGAGTTGGTCAATCCTTTCTTCCACAAAAACAAGGAGCATATGATCGAGACACTTTCACATGTATATGAGTCCCATCTATAGCCCCTAAACAATCCTAAGGGGAAAAAAGGGATAATTGAACAATTCACCTAAATCATACAATCATGTATGTCAAATGAGATTGTTGCCTTAAATTATGGGTAAAATTATTTGTTGTTGAAGATTTGAGGTTACACCTAATGTTAGATGATTGCTTTCTGAATTCTTCCTCTAACATCAAAATTGCATTCAGTACATTATGAAAGTGACGGGACACTATTTAACCGGATAGATAGAAAAAACAAAACACTTCAATTTTTCACATTATGTCCAATGTGAAGGAATTTAGCAACTTGTTCATCCACACTTGATCGCAACCCATCCTTCATGAAGTCAGTTTCCTTAATCGCTGACATAAATTGGTAAATGCTTCTGAACCCATTCAAATAATGTCGCGACATTACTCTATGTGCACCAAGTATAACATCAACTACGACGCTGTTTTTAAGGGACTTCTAAGATAATAGTGTTTGTCATCTTGTCAACAAACCTCAATACACTAAGACCATACACAACAACACACAGAATGGTCATTGCTGCTAGTTACCTTCTCAACCGATTTTGTAACACAAGTTACCTTCTCAACCGATTTTGTTGTTTTACGTAAATAATAAATTTGAATCAATACCACCATTATCAATTTAATCAATGTTTATGTTGTCATTCATCAATTAATCCTCCAAATATGCAGATAGATTTGTATCATTATCCATGACACAAATGCTTTACACATATAACACTATATAAATGCCTAATTTCATGTTCTAAATGGTAATGCAACTTGGATGTTACGAAACTCAAACCCCAATTTCAATGTTATAATAATTTAATTGAATTAAAAAATAACTAATTATATTTAATCGAAAATGTGTACGAAATTATAAATAAAAATATGATGAAAATAAAATAAATTATTAATAATTTACAATCTTAAATAATTATGATGTCGTATAAAATAGTTTTATAATTGTTTCTAAATAATTAAGTAATATTAAAATTATAAATCACTAAATATATAAATCCTAACCAAGTATTGTATTATAAATAAAATGAAATTCTATGTAAATTACAATTCTAATTATCAATCATAAATAATGATGACATCATATAAATTACACTCATATTAAGAAATATTTAAATCTTAAATTAGTCATTATATTTTATCAGAACTATTTATGACAATATACATAAATCAACTCCTAAATAAGTTAATATCTTAATTATTTTATAATCCTAAATTATAATCTCGTAATACATCAATTTGAATTGATAAAATTTCTTAAATTCTAAAATAATTAACTAATACTTAAATTCTAAATTATAAATTATATTTGATAAAAATATTAATGACATTATAAATAAAATAAACTCCTAAATAAATTAAAATCTTCATTATTTTCGAATCCTAAATATTTATTATACAAAATCTTATATAATTATCACATCATATATCAAATTACAATTATACAGTATATTCTTTAAATTTTTTAAATAATTAACCAATATTTAAATTCTAAATTAGTAATTATATTTTATTTCATATATGAGATTATAAATAAAATTAACTAATATTGAAATAATCACATAATACATCGATTTATACTTATAAATTATCTTACTTAAAATATTAAAATAGTTAACTAAATTTTCAATTCTAAATTGCTAATTTTATTTAATCCTAAATATTTATGAGATTATAAATAAAATGAACTCTTAAATAAATTAAAATCTTTATTACTTTGGAATCTTAAATACTTATTATGTAAAATCTTAGATAATATGGCATCATATATTAAATTATAGTCATAAATTATATTTCTGAATTGTTTTAAATAATTAACTAATATTTCAATTCTAAATTAATATTTATATTTAATCCAAAATATTTATGACATTATAAATAAAAAAAATCCTAAATAAATTCAATTCTTAATTATGTCAAATTAAAGTTATAAAATATATTCCTAAATTTATTAAATAAATATCTAATATACGTCAAGGTTACTGATTATATATGTAACAGAAAATATTTATGACATTACAAATGCTATTAATTTTTAAATAAATTATAATCATTACTTTATATTTCTAAATAAATTATAAATAATCATAGATTTATGCAGCTAGATTATAATTTTTAACGAGAGCAAATTATAATAAAATTTTTTAATTGTGTATAATATTTTTTACAGCCAATCATGCAACTCCAATCAATATAATATAATTTATTTTACAACTTACTTGCTGACGTTTTAACTCAATCGAAACCACAACAATGGACCTACAATAATACAGGAGCCGAAAACATTATGAATAGCAGCACAAGAAGAAATTCATTCCTTCAACAATGAACTTACAACCACATCAAAAAAAAAAAATACTCTCATCAACCTATTCTGTTATCCAAATTTGTATACACCACTCTAGTTGGTAAACTAAAACAAAACTGACCACCCAATCAACCATGACAAATGTTTGTTCACATGAACTCACCACACCAAGAAACTTAGCACACCACAAATTGACCAAACCACCAACCAAAGCCAATGAAATCACCACCCTCTACTCCTAATTAAAACAAGACAACAACCATTATCATAATATGGATGCATATATAAATAAACCACTCACAAATAAACAACAGAAAATATAACATTTAGACCCATAACGGATTATCCCATAAAAACATATATAATCGTTTATCACTCACATTACATACATAATTAATTAGCTTAATCAGTTATCCACCCTATGTTTTACAGAAAAAAAAAAAAAAAAGTTTGAATACCCACCTCTAATTTATATAAGCAATGCCAAACTTCTTCACAAACCTCATCTCACCTCCATGTTGCTACCACATTCTACCATCACAACACCAACTTCTAAAATATTTAGTCACATCACCTCAAGCTCTTGTTAATGAAAGCACCACTATATATACAACTTTAACATAAGGAATTCAATCTGTGTAAGTAACCAACCCTTCAGCATTCACTCCATTTTAATGGCACAACCAAGAAGGCAGGATCAAATGTATCCCTATTTGGATGTCAGAAATCTTGTATTCATGCACAATATCATCAAAAATAACTAACATGACAAATCTCTAAAAAATCTAGGTCACCAATGGTGAAAAGGCACAAAACTAACATTGTAATTATACAGTTGTCAGTTGTTTTTCTCGTCCTCACAACTTTCAAGGATAAGCATACGAGCTTACAAGGATAAGCATACGAGCTTCTCCTGCATTTTTGAACCTGAAAACCATCCCAAATCACTGAATCCAAACGTATGTAAAGGATTCGGAATGTAGTTCTTCACTATTTTTTTTTTTTTCAATCAAATATTTGTCTTTCAATATCTTCCTTTTTTTCCTTTTGTTTGTGATGGATAATTCATGTTGATCCAATAATTGCTTTTGTTTCTCAAACATTATATTGAATCACTTCTTTAGAAAAATTCTAGAACTTCTTGTATTGAATACTTCAATCATTCCTTTTACAACTTTTAGCCCCAAATTTGAATCATCATTTTGAACTCATTTTGAGAAATACGAGAAGACATATGTAATAAACAAATATTGAGAAAAAAAAAAACTAATTCGAAGAAAGAATTTGATTAGTTCCTGAAAAGAATTTCCTCCCTAAAAAATGTTCACTCTTTTCACTCTACTCACTCTACTCCTTTCAAACAATGAACAAATCTCTATATAGGAAAACCAAAGTTTTTAATTCTTAAAATTCTAAAAAATGATAATTGTATTTTATTTATACAAGATTCTCTATGCTAAGAAGACAATTAGTCTTAATTTTCTCTCCGAAGTTTTTTTGTCCTCGTAGTGATCCTCCCACATCGCTGTGTAACCCTTTTCACCAGTGGATGCTCAACAAACGATGTATAAACTAATTACCATTTCCTTTATTGCAAAATAAATAGTTTGAAGAACTTCACAAACATCTACTAGCACTTGCTTAGTTTTGATGGTTTAAGTTATAACTGATCTCATAAATTTGACATTCAAATTAAACTAGTCCAAACATCAATTCAAAGTGAAACAAAGCCCAGTTACTTTTCCTTCAATCACAATGACATCCACCAAATAGCAAAATTGAGAACATAAACTTGAACAAGGCATAGAAATATTGACATTTCTCATTATAAATGGCTGTTTAATTTCATTAAGAACAATAACCAAGCTTTCAAATGTAGCTAAACATATTCACAAGATTGATATCCAGAATCACCGACTCTCTATACAGGACATTCTCGTGGTGATGACCTAAACAAAATTTAGAAAAAACACTCAGATCCAACCTTATATTACAAAAAGAAAAGCTCTCTTTACACATCAAACCTTCTCAAGAACACAAGGCTTGCTTCTTCAGCATTTTCCCTCAAACATGTTCATCCTAGTTTTAAGTCAAGTCATTTTTATAAGCAGTCACACTCAGCTTCCTCTATGTACACTTCTCTGAATGGAGTTTAAGCAACAGTAGGAATCCTAGAATTCTGGCAATCCCTGTTGAGGCAATCAAATCCCTCGACTCTAACTGTGGACGGTTTAAGTCCAAAACTCATCCTAACAAAACCAGCTTTGCCCGAACCCGAAGATGGAGAAAATAAACCTGATGGAGATGAAGTTGTAAATGCCGGTTCGTGCTTTTCGCCTCTGAATCGAGCATCCTGAACCAATGGATTTGCAGCTCGAACAGGAGGAGATCCACAAAAAAATGGAGGAGATGAAGCTACCTGATTTGAAAACTCCTTCCCATAACTCTCCTGTTCATACCACACACCAATTCATAACAAAATGTCAATCTATGATCCTTGGAATCTTTCAGAAAGACCCCTCAAAGATTTGCCAAGTTTCTTGTAAGACAATGTTCCTTTGAACCCAAAACCATTGTACAAAGTTTCAAATCAAGGTTTAAAAGTCAGACACCATAGCTGTTTGATTGCATCATTGACATTGCAGGAAATTACAAACAACTATAGCCGATGTAGACATAATTATGACCATGAAAAGTCCAAAATCCTTGACATCACAACCAAAATCATCGTGGAAAACCAAGTTTTAAAACCTTTTTTTGAATACAACAAAAATTGTCTACCAATAGAAACAAAGCATGCATCATCACACCACAAATTCATACATTACTATGCTACCAAGACTATCCTAATTGACATTTATTTTCCTAGGCCTAGAGAAAAATTTTCATGAACTCATAGCTTACCTTCTTAAACATAATCTCTAGTAGCTCTGCCCCACCTTTTGAATCAGAACCCTCGGCCTGTTGACTTCAAGAAAAATTGAAACACAGCAAATGAGAACACCAAAGGCTTCCAAAACAGATTAATGTAATTAAAACTCAAAAGGGGAGAAATGATTTCTAATATTTACTTGAAATGCCATCTCAAGTGCCTCACAGGCATGTTAGATACAACCCCAACTCGGCGTGGCTTAGGGCAAATGACAGACTCCTTCTTATCAACAAAATTCACAGAGCCTCTCATCTCTTCACAGGCTGCAAAGGCGTTCTTTTGAAGACCATAACAGTTCATCTTCAGATCACCTTTATTTCAGAGTAGAACACCTATGCAACAAAACAAAACAAAATTACACAGAACATTTCAAAATTGAAAGCGTGTTCTTAAAAATTGTAATACTCCTAATCTATACAGAGAAATTATTCTCAGAATATGTCTCTATCTCCCTCTCACACACACATACGTCAAAATATAACAAAATTATACTCAGAAAATCTCAAAAATGAGAACATGATCTTAAACATTGTAACACTCATAACCTATTCAACAAAATTGTTTTCAGAAAATGTCTCTTTCTAACACACGTGAGGAGTTTCGTTATTTACAAAGAAATTAAAACCGTGATCTTAAAAACTGTTACACTCCTAATCCAATATTCAAACAGATCCACTCAACCTAAACACAATCAAAAAGAAAGAAAGCCGCAACCCATTTCAGTATTATCCAATTTTCCAAAACCAACACACGAGGGTTAAACAAATTTTCACCAATTACATACAGATCTGAGCTCAAATCATGAAAAATTTCGAAACTTTTGTCCGATTCAAAGACACCCATCAGGGCAAACCCCCAAAAAACCAACCTTTAGCTCAAATTACCCAATGCATCAATTTTCAAAAAAAGAACACCCAGACCAAGAACCCAAAAGGGGGACCTCAAAACAAATCTGTAAAAGAACACATTTTTCAACACAATGAAGAAGAAAAAAACAACATTGGACAGTGTGGGCAAATCTATCCTATGAAACACGTTTTTCTTGACATTCCAAACCCAAAATTTGAAGAAACATTGACGCTTATGATCAGATCCAGAAGAAAGTGCATGAAAGAGAGGGAAACCTGAGAGAAGAAATGAAGGGAAGTGGATGCAGGAGAAGGAGAGGAAGCAATTGAAAGCAGCTAGAATGGATTTATAGTGGAAGATACGTGTTGTTCGGTTTGAAGGGGTTACACGACGTCGTTGCTATCATTCCATTCCCACGTTTTACCTATGCCAATTGCTATACCCACTATGCTTGCTTCTTCTTATTCTTCCATTTCACATGTTCTGTTATTTGTGACTACCAATAATTTTGACACATTCACTTCAGTTGACGTTTATTACGGACAAAAAATCTTACGTTAGTTACGTTACATTGATTTTTACGGTTTTTAATATTATTCTTATTTTTCATTCAATAATTTATTTTTCACATTATATTTGGAAAACTTAAATTCTTATAGTACATTTTAATATGTAATATTTATATATCATTTTTTTTACATTGGAGATCAATATAATTTGTTTTAATATATCAACAATAGTGATTTATCTTAACACAATATGAGATTATTGAATGTGTTTTATATTTTTTTAAATTATTGGTTATAATATCTTAAAACTATATGTAATATGGACATATTAATTATTAATCTTGCTTATTATTTTATTTGTTATTCAAAATTAATATAATAAGTAATTATATAATTATTTAATATATTATTCCTAACTTTAACGCGTAAAATGACAAATACATAAAATTTATTATATAACACAAAATAAAAAGTATATTTGACTATCCTTTTAAATAGATTTTGTGAGAAAAAATTAATGATCATTTAATGAAAGTTACATAAAATTTACTGTTCATTCAATAATAAAAACGTAAAAATAAAATATAAAAGCAAATTATATGTAATTGTTTATTTATAAAAAAAAATACATTTTTAATTGAATTAAAAAATATATTCAACTATCTTAATTTAAAATATTTTTTATAATCCTAATAACGTTTTCTTCTCCTGACATTAAACTAACTATATCTAATTGTAAAGACTAAACAAATTAAAAACGTGAGAAAGTTTATCTTTAGAGACTAAAATGGAAACTAAAAATTTAATATTTTACGGTAGCTAACATTAAATAGATCATATTTATGAAAAAAAAATAAAAGACATATTTAAGTCTAATTTTTAAAATATTTTTTCTATTGAAATATTACTGTAATGCCTCGTGTTTATGATGAATGATTTAAATTTGTAATATAACTTTAATTGAAATTTAAAGTAAAAATAAAACTCGTAAGGAAAAGAGGGGAATTTCTTTCATTTAGATTGAATGGACTAACAGAAATTAGAGGTTTGTCCCTAAATTTCACTTGAATTACACTATGAGTATGCATTATGTAACAAATATTTCTTTTTAATAGATATGAGCAAGAGTTTATTTTTAATTGATCTAGTTTGATCTAAAAGTAACTAAAATTGTTTCCATGAAAGATCAAACACACACAGAAAATTCCATAAAGATTTAACTTTGATTTCAACACAACACAAAAAAATATATTTGAGATATTTCTCACACACAACAAAAGAAAAGAAGAAGATTTTCCTAACCCTAATTGATCGACATGTAGAATGAATTGAGGAGAAAGTGAGAAACAATCTCACAGTAAAGTGTGGTGTTGGGAAGAGTCTTACCTTCTATTCATGGCGGAAATTATACGTAGAAGACATCGAAATATTAACAATCTTGATTTGTTCTTTAACAATTTTAGATAATAATGAATATTCATGTATTATGAGTCTCAGATTTTTTTTTTTTTTTATTTTATTTTTTTTTTTTTAATTTTAAGATAATAAGGTAATTTTGGATTATACTCCGAGTTTGATGGAGAAAGTGTATTGAATTTTGAATTTGTTTAATTGAGTGTAAGTAGAGATAACTACTTAACGCATTAATTAATGTAAGATTATTCAGTTTAATTATTATCGGTTTCAAATTTGAGTCATATAGTTGAATATTTAGTTTGGTTGTTTATAGTTTTTTTTTTTTTTTTTTGGTTGCAAAAGAATTGCCCCGGGTAATTGGTTTTAATTATTACTAAATAAAAAAAAAAAAAAAAAATAAAAAAAAAAAAAAAATAAAATAAATAAATTTAAATTTATTTATTACTTTAAAAAATAAAATTAAATAAAAAAAAATTAT
>Ga0099825_1006294_pt1 | contig 14914 bp, 13 predicted proteins | sample SiratroredBW_FD_76838 | JGI IMG/M metagenome (GOLD analysis project Ga0099825, IMG submission 76838) | Root nodule microbial communities of legume samples collected from California, USA - Siratro red BW | ecosystem: Host-associated > Plants > Roots > Nodule | place: USA: California | collected... | reverse complement strand
AAACAAAATATATAATTTAATATTTATTATTATTTTTATAATTTTATTATTATTTTTTAAAAAAAAAATATTATTTCAATTAATAAAAAATAAAAAAAAAAAAAAAAAAAAAAAACCCGCTAATTCTAGAAAAGTAAAACATAGAGGACCCACGAGATGACGCAGAAAGTCAAAAAGTGACCCCTTTCTCCCATGTGATGCACAGAATTGGTAACTTCACTCACTTCACAGTTTGTGCACAGACCTTGAGAAGAGAGACACAGATTCACCCAGAAATACGATGCCATCATTATCTTCTTTGTTATTCACAACCCTTCTATGCTTCTTAGATGTTACTTTTGCAGGCGACCCTTATGTTTTCTATGATTGGACGGTATCCTACACCTCAGCCTCTCCTCTTGGAGTTAAACAGAAGGTTCGTTTTTCCTTTTCTTTCGCCAATTGTAGTGTGCCTTCTTTTTCTCCTTCATAGTCAAACCAATGTTGGATGCAGTTTGTTGAAAAACTTTAGACATTCTGTGCTTTTTGGATGTAGTTAGGATCACGCTTGTGTTGTGATCTGAAGTTCTGTTTGTGACTGGATTCATAATGGAACGGTCAAATGTTTCCTAATATGTGGTGGTAATCCTGTTTTCAGCAAGAAATGCTATTTAATTAGTTATACCTAATTTTTGTGGTAAAATAAATGTCGGTTAATGTAGCCTTCTGTTAGTATTTACTTGATAGTTAATTCCAAATTAACTGCTAATTCTTGTAATTCTCAAACGGATAAGAGGAGAGTACACACTATCAACGTTAATTTTTGCTATGTTGAATACTTGGCGTTTAGTAATTATCAACAGCTGAATTTAACCTTTTTTCCTGCATGTCGGTATTCGTAGTGGAAAGTTTAGACGGGATCTGATTTTTACCTCTTTCTTGCCCTCAAAATGTTCAGTAAGGGGGTCTCTGGTAGAGTGGATGGAAAGGATGGAGAAGGAAGGGGAAAAATTTTGAGCGTTGATAGAATGAAAGGAGAAAAGAAATAATTCTCACCGATTTGTACTCTATCAAGCCACTAAACATTCAATTTTATCTGTTACTTATTTCTCTTTTTTTCAACTTGTTTCTTTCCTATTTCCATTCCCTCTATTTCTCTTTTCAAGAACAACCAAACGCAATATAAACTTTTAAAGTTAGTCTAGTATTACCTACTATCGTGTTCTTAAGAAGTTATAAGCTCTCGAATTTTTATCAATCCAACATACTTTAGTACTCTTGGGTTTCCTTTTTGGGTCTGAGGTTGATTTTCATTCAGTGCCTCCTTTTAAATCGTGTTTTATGGTATTTTAGGAGATGAGAATGAGGAACCTTCCAGTTCAAATGATAAATAAAACGAAAAGAACATTAAATTTGTAGTGCCATCAAATTACTTTATATTTCATCATGAACACTCTCCATTATAATGCTGAGCTAGAAAACCAAAGTAATGCCTAACTGACAATGCCCTTCTGCAGTAATTTTACTCCATTGTTGACCTGTTATGAATTGATTATGATGTCACGGAGAATCCTAGCATCAACCGAAACAGTTAAGTTATCATCGTATGTTGTCATAGCACCTGTTTGGATACAAGCTAAAAAATGTGTTTTGGAGAGGTTTTTATACTGAAAATAGAGCTTTTTCCAGTAAAAAGGCTCTCAAAAGTTTCTCAGCGTTGTATCCAATCGACTCCTATTCACCTGAAACACTAGCAGGTCTGAGTGCTGCACTAGAGCAATGAAGGACACTTTGACACTCTTGTTTGGGTTCTTCACAAGCAAAGAGATGTGAGTTAAAAAGGAATACCTGACTGGCCAAATCCTTTATACTTTGACATTCTACAGGAGCAATGAGTTTTGGACATCCATTAAACACCTCTAATTTCTCACCCTTTCTCTCTTTTCCTATCACCTATTATACCTATTCTTTTCTCTCTGTCTCACTAGGTGTTGAATAACATTTGAGGTGTCCAAATATGTTTTTCCTATTTGTAGTGGGAGGTGGTTCAATGTGAGCGGTCCTAGGATATGACTTATATCTAGAGGTATAATAGGTGGTAGGACTTACATCTTTGATTTTCAGTCTCTCCCTGATCTAATTCAGCTTCAACGAGGATTCTAGCTTTTTTTCTTGTGCAGTACAAATGAGATCTGGACCAAAATGTCGTGCTAACTACCCAAACTCCACCACTAGTCCAACTTTAGTGGTTTGAAAATTCTAAGTTTCTAAAACATGTACCGTGGTCTTTAATTTATTTTCTTAATGACAGTGAACCATAAAAACTTTAAGATGTGCAAAACTACACCTCGTTTACACCCTATCCCCTCCATGCCCATACTTTATTTCTTTAATCTTCTTCCAACAGTAAGGCACTTTCAAGTTTCCATGGTTTCAAATGGCTTCATAATGTCACTAAACTAATTATGACTGTACCACCATTCAATTCAGTTGAGTGAAAAACAATAGGAAGACTCCCCTTTCTCTTCTTAAAAAAGGGACAAAAATACTTCAGCACCACGGGAAAGAACTTACACGGATATGATGTGAATTAGAACAACAACATTAGGTTATTAATTAACCCCGAAATTTATTAAACTACTGAGAATCTATCCTAGAACCTTTTAATGCTTTAGATATGTTACAAACTAACAACGAAGCCATTTTGACTTGTCCCTAGTTTCTTGCACTCTTTTCTTCACCCAGATCCCAAATGAAAAGTAAAGACAACTTTCCACAGTCTCTGGACAAACCTGTTCAGTTTTGGACATGTTTGACCGTTTAACACTGTACTCGAGCTGTCCCACATTGAATTTGTCTATTTATATCTTATGTGTTGTATAAGTACACAAAACTTAATTCATTATTTTTTATAGACTCTCATGTAAAATCATGTGGTTTGTTTCCGTATTTTTAATATACACGGTAGCTTTTTGTGTTTACTTGTTTGCTTCATACTCACCTTACCAACCCTCTTTTGTAACAAATTTCTGTTTCAGGTTATTGGGATCAATGGACAATTTCCAGGACCAACTCTGAATGTAACGACAAACTGGAATGTAGTTGTCAATGTCAAGAACAATCTTGATGAACCATTACTTCTAACATGGTAACATAATTTGGTTTGGTCAAGAATGATGATGTAACTAGTAATAATAATGGTAATGATTATGTTGAGTAGTTAAATGCAGGAATGGCGTACAACATAGGAAAAATTCATGGCAGGATGGAGTTTCAGGAACTAATTGTCCAATTCCAGCAGGGTGGAATTGGACGTATGAGTTTCAAGTTAAAGATCAGATAGGGAGTTTTTTCTACTTCCCTTCCCTGAACTTCCAGAAAGCTGCAGGAGGATATGGAGGAATCATTATAAACAATCGACCAGTTATTCCTGTTCCCTTTGGATTGCCAGATGGAGATATTACTATATTTTTGAGTGACTGGTACACCAGGAGTCATAAGGTCCTTTTGCTTTCTCTGACTGACTGGGGTAATTTTTTTTCCTTTTATTTATGGAGTTTTGACCATTTCATATGGTGAAACAGGATCTCAGGAAAGATGTTGAAAATGGGGTTGACCTTGGAGTTCCTGATGGAGTGCTTATTAATGGACTAGGTCCTTATCGCTATGATGACAATCTTGTCCCAAATGGCATTTCTTACCAGATAATAAACGTGGAACCAGGTAAGAACATAGGGAATACATGTTTTTTTTTACTTGGTTTATAAATATGGGAGAGATACGTGACAGTGACATACATGGCAAGTTCGCAAGAATCTTCCTTCTCCTTAGAACTTTTATTTTCCACAGAATTCTGCAGGAAGTTTTATATATCTGAAATTATAATATTATATATATATATATATATATATATATAATATAATAATAATAATAATAATAAAGCACTGCCTGTCATGGATAGTAACATAACAGTTTGGATTCGAAATAGACAAATTTTATCTTGTACAAGATGATAAAGTCGTAAGTAAAAGCTTTTAAAGATAAATAATACAAGTAATATTACACATTACCACACGGCCAAGCCACTATCCCTACAACTCCATTAGCTTCTCCATCTCATAAAATAACAATTCTCCAATAGAAGAAGCCCACAAGATTTGCCTCCCAAGCTGCCATGCCTATAAATTCCTCGTGACTTTCCTAGTTTCGTCTTAAAATCAGATGTGATATCTCTTACATATCTTGATATTAATTCCAATTCAAATTTTGGATTGACCAATAAATTAGGAAACTAATAGGGACTTACATAGTATGACATGTTAAGTGGAGTATTTAATTGTGTAGTTTTTCCCCTCCCTTAAACTACTAACTTTAGAGGTGGGTTTCCCAGATGTTTGGGTCTTTATCAAAAGATGAATGCTAGAAACACTCCCTTTCTAAATTTATTGGAAATCACAAATTTTGGTGGATCTGGTTTCTAAATTATTGAAGCCTCAATTTGGATCAGACCCGAGAATTCAGAATTTCAAACCCAAGAATCTCTATCTTCTGATCCAGATTCTATCTGGGGAGTATTAAAAATCAGTAATGCCTTTCCCTCGGGTATGCTGGAAATATCATATATTTTTTAATTTGAAGCTTCACTTTCAAATGTTTCTTTTATATTTTATCACGCATGGTTAATCACTAAATATATTGTCTGCTTGACTTGAGCAAATTGTTGTCTGTGACAAGGCAAAGTCCTTTATGTCATAAGTGTATGTGTTTATACATCATGATCATCTGATCATGTGTTCTAGACACTAAAGATGTTTTTTGTATGTTCTTTTATTCTAGGAGTATGTCTTGCTACGGATATGATTTTTGTCATCTCCCCATTCTTTCTTGGATCATGTTGTTCTTCTGTATTGGGCATAACATTTATTAAAGCCCGTAGAATAACATGTACAAACATACCTTGTGCACAGGGCTCCAATTATCAAGGGGTCTCCAGATTTTAAAAGTTGCCTCCCAAATATGCAGCTTGACTCTTTCGGAGGGATCCAATTTTCATAATTAGAAAAGAACCTTTAAGAATTTTAAGATGTCCCTACATTTATTATGCAACATTCTAAGATTTTCACCCAGAAATAGATGGTTTTAATTCTGTCACTCACGTTTAAACACTCAAACAAGAATGTACAGATACTTAAATGATTTTAATCTAGATATCTAAGTAGTTTGTAAATAAGAGAGAACATAACTTTTTCTGTACTCATGTATCATCAACAGTTTATCATTCTGTCTGAAACAGGGAAAACATATCGCCTACGTGTTCACAATGTTGGTATCTCAACAAGTTTAAATTTTAGGATACAAAATCACAACTTGCTTCTGGTGGAGACTGAAGGATCATACACAGTTCAGCAAAACTACACCAACATGGATATTCATGTGGGTCAGTCATATTCATTCTTGGTTACAATGGATCAAAATGCCAGCACTGATTACTATATTGTTGCCAGTCCTCGGTTTGTTAATTCATCATGGGCTAGAGCTACTGGAGTTGCCATTTTGCACTACTCTAATTCTCTGGGACCTGCTTCAGGCCCTCTTCCTGGTCTTTTGGGTGAAGATGATCCTTCATTTTCAATAAATCAAGCAAGATCAATAAGGTTATTAGTTGGTACTTTGTCTTGTTGTGGAAACTTTTGCTTTGATAATAAACAAGGTGAATAGAATTATAGACTAGCCTAATTAAAGATGCTTGACTTTAGTCCTGGATTGTATAATCCCTAAGTTAATACACTATGTTTTATGACATTTTGTGTTTTGGGGGAACTAAAAAGAAAAAACATTAATTTAATATATTTGCTGCCCTTTGATCACACCTTAGATTTTATGGTTAGATCTATAGTATTTTAATATCATAAAATTTTGAATGTTCAAAATCTGATTTTATGATGGTACTTTTAGGTGGAATGTGTCTGCCGGTGCTGCACGTCCAAACCCACAGGGCTCCTTCAGATATGGTGATATTACTGTGACGGATGTATATGTTGTTCTTAATAGACCTCCAGAGCTTATAAATGGAAAGTGGCGAACTACCCTTAATGGTATATCATACTTACCACCTTCAACACCCCTGAAGCTTGCACAACAATTTAATATTCTGGGTGTGTACAAGATTGATTTTCCAAATAGATTGATGAACAGACCCCCAAAAGTTGATACTTCTCTGATTAATGGTACTTACAGAGGTTTTATGGAAATAATATTTCAAAACAATGACACTACAGTCCAGACCTATCATTTGGATGGCTACGCATTCTTTGTTGTCGGGTGAGATTTTAGCTCTAAAATTTCAATTTATCATTTTTTTTCTATGTTGCACTAAAATTGAGGTTAAGAGTGAGTGAATTTCTCATTTGAACTGTAGCATGGATTTTGGAGTATGGACAGAAAATAGCAGGAGTACTTATAATAAATGGGATGGTGTGGCTCGCAGCACCACACAGGTATTACAGCCTTACTTCCTTACCCATAGCATAATCTCTTACTCCATACATTTGCTCAAAAACTGTGTGAAAGTTATGTTGGAATAGACCATTTTCATATATAACAAGGGGAACCAAGAATACAGATTGTTTCACAGATTCAACCAAGAAATACTTTATTTCTGCTTTGCTACTTAATTTTTATTTTTCCTTTAAATTTGGATATTTAAAAATATCTTGAATTTTATTTTCTATTGAAAAATAATTTCCTGAGCTGTCTTTTCTCGTCCTCTCTTTTGTAGAGGCTTTGCAGCCAATTGACCAAAGCAATTTTTCCATGCTAAAATTTTGACATAGTTTCTTGTTAGTTGTTCCAACATACAAGAGGCTGTGATTGCAAGTAAAGTGACACATGAATTTGATTTACTCTGCTAGAGTAGCTTTTGGTGACCAAAAAATGAACTGTATATGCTATAACTACTCATTTTAACCTGTCTGCAGGTCTTTCCTGGTGCTTGGACGGCCATTTTGGTACCTCTTGACAATGCCGGTATTTGGAACCTTCGTGCACAGAACCTCAACTCTTGGTATCTGGGCCAAGAAGTTTATCTGCACGTTGTAAACCCAGAGAAAGACAGCAATGAAAATACTTTGCCTGACAATGCAATTTTCTGCGGCTTACTTTCTTCCCTTCAAAAGTAAGAGTTCCTTTAAATAAAGCGACTCTAGCTGTTTCACAATTTACGAGCAACTAGCATGTCTACCATTCAAAAACAAGATTGCAAAATGCAATAGCAAAATACTTGAGCTAAGACAATCAAATTCTCAAAATTTCACCAAGATTTGTGCTCTAAATGAAAAAGGGATTTCATTGAAATTTAATATATTTCACTTATAGCGTATTAATAGTAACACTAGTGCTTGTTTCTCTTCTGCAGGGATCAATCTCACAAATTCCAGTTCTCTGGGGGATCACCTTTTTGCTATAATTCTATAATTTTGTTGTTCATGCTATTTCTGGCATTACATGAAAGTTTATTTGGTTTGTGGGGTGTTGAACTTTAAGTCAATGAAAACAAAGAAAGTAATTGTTTGTAATATGACAGTAGCCATTGAAAGATTTATATAGGTTTTTTTGGTTGAAAAGGAATTTTTGTGTATGTACAATATGTTGGAGAAATGTGGTGCACTGATGTATTCACAATTGTAAACTAGAATCCTACATTAAAGTTCTTTTTTCCGTGTATTTATGATTTTGGATGATTGTAACCTTCCTCCAAGCATGTTCCTACCCAACTGATTTGGTATGGGAAAGTAAAAAAGAAAGTGCTTGATATTTAAACTCATTATTATTGTTGTGTTCTTCTCCTCAACAATCTATTATCTATAAGAAGGATATGGTTTGATGATCATTCTATTTATTAAATTTTGAATTCCACTACCAATGTGAGGACTTTATTAATGAGTCATTTGTAAATATCTATATATAACATTTTCTTTTACGTTCATATTTCTAATGAAAACATAGTATGGAGCAGTTTCACGTGTGTTAGGATTTTGATTATGTACTGTATGGCTGATATGGCTGATGTTACAATTTCTCAAGGGGAATATATCAAAGGTAAGTAAAATAAATAATCGATTATGTTATATTATTCTAACAGAATAACTGGGCTAACTCTTTAGACTCACTATTACATTTATAATACAGGTTTGATCACAATACAACAGGTACATTTAAACTCTAATCTAAATTACCTGCACATTCTAGCCCTAAACTAACTTAAGTGTTAGAGGATTTCCCTCCCGGGATGATGGATATCGGAGCAATCGGAATAATCAAGCAGCGTACAGAGGAGCGATCGAGGAGCAGCCAGGAGAAGACATTGTTGTTGCGGAAGTCAACCGGTCTCTTGCGAGAACATTTTGGCGTCCACTGTGAGGCTGAGATTGACTTAGCAGCAATGGTGACAACTAGGAACCTGACAACCAACAAAACAACTAGGAAGAGAACTCTTCGGCCATACTAGATGAGGTAAGAAGAGAATTGCAGATAATGAGGAAGTTGCGCGAGGAAGATCAGCTGCGTCAAGCAGGCGCATTTGATACCCTTCAAGAAGAAAACGAAAGGTTATGACAAAGGCTTGAGAGGATGGAGAAAGAGCAACAAAACAGAGAAGTTCGCGTGGAGGGAGAAGACTCTCGCTATGATGGCCAAAAAGGACAACCCCAGACGGACGGCTGGAAAGAGCAGTCATAGCCAGACGACTGAAGAGAAGAACCCCGACATGAAAGTCAGAGAGAAGTTCCAAGCCCGAAAGAGCAAGATGAGACATCACGTCTCGTCGACGACTCATGCATACAGTTTCTTTTACTGATGAAATACTGGCTACCAAGTTGCCTTTCAACTGGAACAATCCTTCATTGGACAAGTACGACAGCTCAACAGAACGGACGAGCACATCGATGCGTATGTCTCTCAGTTAACTTTATTCACTACGGACGACTACATATACTGTAAGGTTTTTCCAACTTCTCTTAAAGGGGTCGCTCTTAGTTAGTTTACTCGATTACCCCCGGGTCGATAAACTCCTTTGCGACCCTGAAGGCTAAGTTTGTAGCCTAGTTCATCAAATGACGTCCGTCGCGTTATTGAATATCCGAAAAGAGAAAGGAGAGTCTTTGAAGGCGTTTATGACTAGATTCGATCAAGTCGCCTTAAGCATTCGTTGGCTCCTGCCCGAGGTGGCGATGGCCTATTTGATCACTGTGCTCAGGCTTGGGCCGTTCGCGGACAGCTTTGCTATGCAGCCCCTTGCCAACATGGACGACCTTTGCCGAAGAGCCACCCAATTTATGCAGGTTGAGGAGTTACGACAATTTATAAGAGTGGAGCATAATCAAGGGGGACGGAACAACCGAACACTTAATCCCCCAAGATTCAGGGATATGCCTAGTGTCCGAAGGTTCACAAGATACACACCCCTCAATACTGGTCGGGCCCGAATTCTAGATGAGGCTTTAAACGCCAATCTGATCACAGAGCCTCGAAGATGCATATCACCCCATAATGCTGACCAAAGCAAATACTGTCGGTATCATCGCAATCACGACCACACTACTGGAGAATGCACTACCCTTAAAGATAAAATTGAAGAACTGATCCAAGCAAGACAGTTACAAAGGTATGTCGCACGGAAAGGACGAAGATAATACGGACGACGCTAAGAACGCAGTCCGAGAGGAAGAAGCCCTAAACGAAGGAATAATGGTCCCAGATGAAGTCAGAATGAAGCCAAGTAACGATGTTAACGAATGGTGATTGGCGGGAGAAGGTCAGAACACTCCGCTAAGAGGGGACATGACGGAGGTTGAAGTGGAAAAGATAAACCAATTATTGACGGAGAACAGGGACCTCTTTTCCTGGACGGTCAAGGACATGCCGAGCATCGACCCCCGGGTGATGTCCCATAAGTTGACTTAAGACCAAAAACCAATTTACTTTGTAGGGAGAGCATTGCAAGATGTCAAAACCATATATCAGTTGATTGAAAAGGCTGCATTCAAGCTTTTTTGCATACAGACAACTTATGGGACATCACCTGGGGTCGATGCCCGACATGTCCTTGACCGTCCAGGCAAAGAGGTCCCTGTTATCCGTCAAAAACTGGGTTATCTTTTTCACTTCAACCTCTGCAATGTCCCCTCTTAGCCGAGTGTTATGGCCTTCTCCTGCCAATCGCCATTCGGTAACATCCTTACTTGGCTTCATTCTAACTTCATCTAGGACTCTTGTTCCTTAGTTTAGGGCTTCTTCCTCTCGAATTGCGTTCTTGGTGCCGTCCGTATTGTCTTCGTCCTTTTCGTGTGACATACCTTTGTAATTACCCTGCTTGGATTAGTTCTTCAATTTTATCTTTAAGGGTAGTGCATTCTCCAGTAGTGTGGTCGTGATTGCGATGATACCGACAATATTTTCTTTAGTCAACATTCTGGGGTGATATGCATCTTCGAGGCTCCGTGATCAAATCGGTGTTTAAGGCCTCATCTAGAATTCGGGCCCGACAGTATTGAGGGGCGTGTACCTTGCGAAACTTTGGGTACTAGGCATGTACTTGAATCTTGCGGGATTAAGTGTTCGGTCGCTTCGTCTCCTTTGGTTATGCTCTACTCTTGTAAATTGTCGTAACTTCTCAACCTGCATAAACTGGGTGGCTCTTCGACGAAGGTCATCCATGTTGGCAGGGGGCTGCATAACTAAGTTGTCCGCGAATAGTCCAGGCCTAAGCCTAGTGATCAAATAGGCCATCGTCACCTCGGGCAGGAGCCCGCGAATGCTTAAGGTGACTTGGCCGAATCTAGCCATAAACGCATTCAAAGACTCTCCTTTCTCTTGTCAAATATTCACTAACACGACGGACGTCATCTGATGAGATTTACTGGTTGCGAACTGGGCTACAAACTTAGCCTTCAGGGTCGCAAAGGAGTCTATCAATTTGAGGGTAACCGGGTAAACCAACTAAGCGCAACCCCTTTAAAAGAAGTTGGAAAAACCTTACCATATATGTAGCTGTCCGTAGTGAATAAAGTTAACTGAGAGACATACGCATAGATGTTCTCGTCCGGATTTGTTGAGCCGTCGTACTTATCCAATGCAGGATTGTTCCAGTTGGGAGGCAGCTTGGTAGCCAGTATTTCATCAGTAAAAGGAAACTACCCGCATGAGTTGTCGACGAGACGTGATGACTCATCTCACTCTTCAGGGCTAGGAACTTCTCTCTGACTTTCATGTCGGGGTTCTTCTCTCCGGCCGTCGGGCTGTGACTCCTCTTTCCGTCTGGGGTTGTTCTTTTTGGGCGTCATGCCGAGAGCCTCTCCCTCCGCTCGAACTTCTCGGTTTTGTTTCTCTTTCTCCATCCTCTCAAGCCTTTGCTGTAACCTTTTGTTTTCTTTTTGAAGGGTATCGAATGCACTTGTTTGTCGCAGCTGATCTTCCTTGCACAACTTCCTTATCATCTCCAATTCTCTTCTTACCTCACCTAGTATGGTCGAGGAATTCTCTTCTTGGTTATTTTGTTGGTTGTTATGGTTCCTGGTTGTCACCATTGCTGCTAAGTCAATCTCGGTTCCACGGTGGGCGTCAAAATGTTCTCGCAAGAGATCGGTTGACTTCTGCAACAACAATGTCTTCTCCTGGTTGCTCCTTGGTCGCTCCTTTGTATGCTGTTTGATTATTCTGACTGCTCCGATATCCACGTCCCGGGAGGGGGTCTTGCAGGCACTCTGATGCTCAAGTCGGTTTAGGATTAGAGTGTGCAGGTGATTTAGGTCAGAGTTTAAAAGTACCTGTTGTGTTGTGATCAAATCTGTATTTATAAGCATAGTAGGCCTAAAGAGTTAGATCCATTTTCCTATATTCAGTTAGAATAATATAATAAAAATCGGTTGTTTATTATACTTACCACCTTTATTATATTCCACTTAAAGAGTTGTCACGTCAACCCTATAATACAATTCCTAAACATAAATAATAGATAATATTAATAATCTTGTTGAAGTATTGTTTTCCAAATAATAGAGATAAAGTGATTAAGGGGTTAATCTACAAACATCAAGCGTACCAAAAAAAATTACATTTTGGATGGAATAAGAAACAATAGTTACACAAGGAAGTAATCCAAATGCATGTGATCTAGTAATATATTTCACAATTGACAACTTAAAATTTTAATATTTTACTTATATATATATATATATATATATATATTATTTTTTAATTTAAAATTTTGATACATATTATTATATTATTAAAATGAGTTATTGTTTTGTAGGTTGTAAAACTATTATCTTTTTTTCCCCGTCTTTAGCGTTATTTTTTTTTCTCATTAAAATTTTCCTCCGATGGTTAAAATACGTAAATATAATTATTTTTTTTTTGTTAACACTCACAAATTTACTATCACCTCCTGCAGTTGTAGTGAAGCGCGGCTCCTAGAAGCAGAAACGCCGCCGTTTTCATGGCTTCTGTGTGTCCGTTGCGGCGTCGTTTCCTCTGCACGTCGTCCTCGAAATGGAGGGTGAAGCAGGTGACGACCTCCAACTTCGAAGAATCCCTGCAAGAGATAAAGACCCACATCTCTACCTCCGACTATGTGGCCGTGTCCATGGCGAAGACCGGCTCTCCATCGCCGCCGTCCTGGCTCCGCCCTCTCCCCTTCGATTCCGCCCAGAACGCCTACTCCAAGGCCCGCCACGCCGCCCACCGCTTCCAGCTCCTCCACTTTGCAGTCTGCCCTTTCTCCGTCTCCCGCTCCGACAAACTCCTCGCTCACCCGTCAGTTCCCAACGCCTTCACTTCTTTTTCGTTTTTTGGAAAATACTAGGTCACTGTTTGTTTTAAATATAATGTTGAAAAAATGTGCAGTTATAATTTCGTGCTGTTTCCAAGAGACGAATTGAAAATGGGGATGCCTGCTTACAGCTTTTCGTGCCAGACATCGCTTCTCGCCTCCATGGCTCGCCGGGGCTTTGATTTCAATGCTTGCGTCTATGATGGTGAGCTTTTGTTGCCTTGTGTGTTGTTGTTCTTGTTCTCGTTTTGGGCGCGCAAAATGGGTATGTTCAATTCCTTTTACTTGATGGTTTAAAATTAGGACAAAACCTAGAACATGTTCCCTGATTGTTTCTGGTGCTGCTGATCTGTGATCAAAATATAATTTTAGGCTAGGAAACTTTTCATCACTTTTAGGAACGAAAAATAGAAGAAAAAAAAGAAAGAAATGAGTTTCTCCATATGCTTGAGCTAATTTGTAGAACTTTTCATATGGAGAAGTTTTGTTTAAACATATCCCATGTTTGGTCCAGTGTTTGGAATCTTCAAACTTAGTTTGTCTTGTAAATCCCCAGTTTCGCGGTATGCTTGTTTTCTCTTGTAGTACTGTCGCAAATTTGAGGAGTGCTAGTTCCATCCTTTTAACACACTTTACCATTAATTAAAATTTATTGGCAAGTACAAAAACCGGAGATAGAGTCATTGCATGTTGGACCCAGTAGAATTTGTAATTTCCAATATATTTCAGCCGATAATATATGTTTAATGCTCATTTTGGTATAGACCTGAAATAGAGGGAGTGAAAAATAAATAGATCAGAAATGGATGAAAAAATATGTTGTTTGGTTAGAAAGAAAGAATATTTTATTTATCATTAAAGAAAAAGTATTTTGTCTATCATTATTAATTTTATTTATTACTATTAATATTATTTTTAAATTATTTATTATTATTATAGTAATAAAAGGAAAAAAAAAAGTTTAAAAAATAGACCCATAATTGATTATGGGTGTCCATAGTCGATTATGATTTTCAAAACAACTATATATTCACATGGCCAATTTCTGTATGTTTCTTCGCTATGAAAGAATGCGGTTAGGGATCCTTCCAACCAAACTTCCTCCCTTTCACTTACTCTCCCTCATCCCCTCCCTCATTAGCTCCTAGAAACGAAGGTAAAAGAGTGTTAGGGAGTATGTTGTTAGTATTTCTGTTGCACATTTACATTTGGCCTAAAACTATTTTTCAGTTGAAAGCAAAACACCAATGCTGATTTTGCAAACTGAAATCGATTCAAACTTAACTTTGCAAACTTTAAACTAAATATGTACTCATCTGTTGAACTTTTAATGCAAGTATTTATTATAAACCACTGAGGTGAAACACAGCTTTGAAATGAAAGCAACATAAGCACATAAGGAAATACTCATGAATGGGAAAAAGAAAGTGTGTTTTTTATGAAGTAGGATTTTGGTCATGGTGATTGTTGGTCACCTGAAGAGATGGTCCCTTCAACTGTATACTGGAATGTATAATCTGTTTAGCGACTCTGCCAATGTGGTAAATATGGAAAGAAAGGTTATGCTATGACATGTAAATTGAGGATCTATGGTTCTGTTACTTATTAGGGATCCGGATTCCAGGCATTTTGACATTCACATAAGCATGAATGGGCACTGTTACACGGACTTCAGACATGCAGTTCAAATCTTGGATGTGTGCAAGTTTTTTATCACTAGATAAAATGAGCTATTTGATCTTTATTGAAAGTTTCCAATTGACTGACTATGGAAATGTGTCAAAATCTCTTTCCGTGGGTAATAGGAATCCCTTATTTTGATATCCTGGTGACCTATGACTGAGCTTGAGCCTTAGCATAGATAAACTTGCTTCTCTGTAGCTTAGAGGTCATGGCTTCAAATCCTCCTGTGGGGCTAAGACGAGTAATTTATACTCTCTGCATCTCATTTAGTGTTGGTGGGCGCCACCTGCACTAGGTTGCCCTTTTTTAATAACCTGTTAGTTTTTTTTTTTTTTTTTTTTTTTTTTTTTTTTAGGGTTTTTTTTTTTTTTTTGTGTTTATATATTATTGGGTAAATTTTGTTTTTGTATTTTTTTCCCTTTTTTT
>Ga0099825_1006288_pt1 | contig 14920 bp, 5 predicted proteins | sample SiratroredBW_FD_76838 | JGI IMG/M metagenome (GOLD analysis project Ga0099825, IMG submission 76838) | Root nodule microbial communities of legume samples collected from California, USA - Siratro red BW | ecosystem: Host-associated > Plants > Roots > Nodule | place: USA: California | collected... | reverse complement strand
TGGAGGTGCAGGAAGATGATATGGAGGTGCAGGAAGAAGCAGTCTGTTCTCTTTCACTGGATCCGTGGTCATTCTGAAAAGGCAATTACTTCTGCACCCCCAATTCTGCACCTTTTATAATTGAGTAAAATGACTGGATTCTCCTGTCCGCCTCTTTTTTTTAAAATAAAAATATTAGAGAAAATCTAATTCCAAATTTTTTTTAGAACACAATTTGTGTTTAAAACATGCAAGTTCTAAAAGTCCGTCTAAAAACTTTTTATAGAATGTGTTTTAGGTGTTCTAGAAAATATATTCTAAAAATATAAAAAATAAAATAGCGATTTTGAAAATTTGATTGAGTGGAGACTCAAATTGACATGGTGCAAGAATCAATTGGCTTTTTGAAAATCTATTTTGTTTGTTTGTTTTCAGTTTTTATCGATATAGCTGGCATTTATAGAGTGCGTTGTCCTCAAATGGGCTAGAGTTCCTATTTTAACAATTTTATAATTATTATATAATTAATTATATCATTATTTCATTTCAAAATTTTATACATGTTTATTATTTTATTATTAATAACATGTTATGCAATTATTTAAAAAATGTGATTGTGAAAATAATAATTTTTCTAATTTTGTATGTTCCATCTACATAGTAAATATTTATTTATAAAACTAAAATTTTAATATATTCATTGTTTTAATATATTGATTTTATTATTACTAGTCACAACACTGCGTTGTATGTCTACACTTTTTTTTTAAATATTATCAGCTTAATTTCGTTCCGGTAAACTTTATTTCAAAAGTGTTCTAAAAAAAATATTTTTCTTAAAAAAAGTAATAAAAAAATAATAAAAATATTTTGGAAATGAAAAGCTATGAGATTTCTTGAGAAGTAAAAAAGGCATGGTGGAAATGAAAAGGCAGGGTCTTTTGGGAAATAAAAAAAGAAAACTCTCTTTAAAAAAAGAAGAAAAAGGAAAAAGGAGTGGAGGAGTGTTCCCAAAAAAAGAAGAGATTATATTTTCATACTATTCTTTATTGGAGAGGGAAACGGTTGAAAAAAGGAAGTAACAAGAGCTTGTGAAACAACGAAAATGGGAGAACAAAACGCTTTGGAGGTACGATTTTCATGATGTAAGAGATATAATGTTGCATGGGTTTGTCGAATGATATAATTTGTTTATTTATTTGTCTCTATTTTATCTTTTTGCAAACATACATATACGTCTTCATTCTTTCTCTTTTTATTCACTCTCTTTCACGTTACCTCACAACCACCAAAAACAGCACCCAAAATAGCCACAAAAATAGCCCCAAATAGCACCCAAACAACACCCAAAAACAGCACCCAAACTGGACCGAAAATAGCCACTAGAACAGCCCCAAATAGCACAAAAACATCACCCAAACTGCACCAAAAACACTCAAACTGCACCGAAAATAGTTACCAAAACAGCCTCAAACAACACAAAAAACAGCACCCAAAATAGTACCCAAACTGCACCGAAACCCAAACAGCACCAAAAATAGCACCCAAACTGCACCAAAAACATCACCCAAACTGCATTGAAAACAGCCATGAAACAACCCCGAAACTACCATCAAAACGGCACAAAAAATGTCTCTGACGCCGCCATCGACGTCGTTGACGACGCTAGTCGCCGCCTCCTAATCCTTTGCCAAGTGGTGTTGGTGCCATGGTGTCCTTGCACTCACTATCTCATGCCAAAAATGCCCCTAACCCTAATTGGGTTCTAGTTAGTGGGTTGCTTCTTGCACCACATGAGTTAGGACCTACACCCACAAATTTCTCAGGTTCCAAAACTATCCTTAACTTTTTTTTCTTTTTTTGAAAAAAATATAAAATAAAAAAACTTTGGTAGTTTAATTTTGGGTTATTTCCTTTTTTGTTTTTCTTCTTTTAAGGTTTATTTTTCATATTTATTCTTGTTTTACAAAAAAAAATGTGTTTCATTTTAATAAATTTTTTATTAATTTCTTAATTGACCGCTCGCGTCATACGAGAATTAATTCGAAAAATTTTAACTTCGTTTAGAATATCAAAGGGCCGTATTCAAATGAAGTTTAACTTTCAAAACCACTAAATATTCTAAAAATATAAAAAAATAAAATATACCAAATTTTCAAAAATATAAAAAAATATAAAATTTCTAAAGAAAATTAAAAAATATCAACAAACAAACAATTTTCTACAAAGAACTACGTAACTCTGATTCTCTATCCCTGGTAGAGATACGTAAGAACAAGGTCAAACCTTGTCGGGCCCCCAAAACTAAAAAAATCATTTTGTTTGTTTTATCTTAATATATGTCTCTTCCTTGGAAAAATAAATGTTTTGAAAAGTCACACTCGGTTTGTTTATTTAATTAAAGATACCGTCTTAGGACGAGCGTTGTGGGAGTGTTAATACCTTTCTCACATGTAACTGACTTCCGGATCTAGATCCGGTTTTGGCAAACTAGCCTTACCCTCATTTTTTAGTTTTTTCCATAGTTTAAAAACTATGGTGACGAATCCATTATTTTATTAATTAATAAATTTTTCGGATCGTCGTGTCCATGTCGTGATCCGGTTGCGACAAATATATTTAATATAGTATTATATTATAAGTTTATAGTATTTGTAAGTAATATAAAATAAATTTGAAAATATTATTATAAACTTTAATGTGTATTTTTATGTATATATGTTTTAAAAAAAGAAAGCAAACATTAATTTCAATATTATAACAATAAATTATTCTTTAAGTGAAATAGCAAACAAAAATTTGAAGATGTGCTTGGACTTCCCTAAAATTTATAAGATGAAAAATTTTCTTAACAAATTTATTTATTAATTATAACAACAAATGAGTAAACTTATGTTTTCTAAGTAGAAAGTATAATTTTCATTTGAAGGATTCTTCGCAATTCTTCTTTTATAACACACCAATCATAACTTATTGAGTTTTGAAAAACTACACAAAAAAATAATTAATGTCATGTATTTATAACAAATTAAAAATATATAATCTACAATAAAAGACTAAATAAATAATAAAACTTTATAAATGCAGATATTTTGTTTTGCATAAAATTTGTTATTATAAGGATTATAATATTTGATACTAACTAGTCTACTAACTTGTTAATGGAAAACAGTCAATTAGGATATATGCTCTATTATATGTGAATTTGAATAATTAAAATATAAAATAATTTATTTTTTTATCAAATTTGAATATTAAATTTTATCTGTTGATATTATGGAGTCTTATCTAATAGAATAAATTTGTAAATAATAAATTATAGTAAAAAATGTGATCCATATAAATAAATAATGATATTGTCATCGTTATATAAGATTATCATATAACCTTATATAAAGAAATTGTCATTATATAATCTTATATAAAGAAAGCATATTATCATCATATATATTATTGTTAATTTTAGTTATTTTTATCATCTTATTGTCAATTATTCTAACCCATGCGAGTGATGGTTATTCTTCTGAGGCTTCCTTTATTTATTTATTTTTTAAATTTATTTTCCTACCAAAGAATGTGAGATTATTAAAAAATTACAAAATAACATAAAAAGGTATACATATATAGTTAATTACCTGTTTATATCAATAAACATTTGAATTTTTTTTATTATAAGATCTCCTTGGTATTTTATGTTAGTTTCAATATAACAAATAAGTATGATGAAATTTAGTTAATATTTTGTAAAATGATATTTAATTAAGTGATATATAATAATAATAATAATAATAAAAAAAAAAAGGATAATACTTAATGTTTTAGATAACAAAGTTTTTTTATAAACAAAATTTGTGGTAAAATTTTCATCTTTTCTTTGAAGGTGCCCTTCTTTAATAAGGATTTTGTGAGACTAAAAACATGTTTGAGAGACACCTCTTAACAAAATAACATGTTATCAAAGATAATTTCTAATGTTGATATAGTTTGTCCCTATAATTTATTTATAGCAATCGCAAAACTTAGTTTCACAAAAAATTGTTTCCTAAGAAACATAAAGGGAAAACCCACACTTTTTGTTGTTTTATGTTTAATCCTTAGTAAGAAAGGTCTTTTTCCTAGCATGCTGACCTATTAAGATTTCAATATCCAACAATTTGTAGAACCCACAACACATTAATCTTATCACTATATAGTCCAAATTGGGTCTATGTTTCACAAAAATATTAATGGTGCACCTTTTTTAACCATTAAAATATGCTGCGACAAACTACTAGGAGTAATAGATGCAAATATTTAATGTTTTCACGCTTATAGAACCGCACCTCATGGAGATTTGGTAACCGAATTTATAATCTTTGAACAAATTCATTTGATAAACAATAAATTTGAATATTTTCCATAAAGCCTTTGGAACACAAATCCATATAGCATCAATTTGTTGGGATTCATCAATAATTAATCTCTATGAACCTTGATTACTAATTTAATTGGACCTCTGTACACATATTTATACTAATATTTAATGCTTTTATGTTGTTGCACACCTTAACATTTATATGACAATCATATAATGACCAAGAGGTTATACGGAACCACTCATCTCTTGTCAATAGTCACATTTCTATTTATAGATATTGTTTATTCAAAAGTCTTTTGTATTGTGGATATAAATCATTACTTGGTGGGTTTCTTCTAAGAATTGTTTAAGATATTTTTATTGCATGATTATGCCTCATCCATGGTGATATTAGATTAAGGTTTTCACAAGGCCTATGTATTGTGTGTTTTAGTACAACTTCATACAATTTATTATTTTAGTTTTGGTGTTTTTGCATTGACAATGTTATCATAATCTTTTGGATCATGTAATTTATTACTATTTTCTAAATCCAATAGTATATGTACATGGGAGATTCTATGTTTTTGGAATTCAGTCACATACATATAACTTTTAACTTTTTCAAGGACTCCTTTATTACTTACATATTCCTTCAATTGTTCAAATTTTATTTAAACAATTATTGTGAGCAAGTCAATATGATTTTGAGGAGTTTAGAGATTTTGAAGTTTGAATGATATTTCACTCTGAGAAGGATTACTTGTCATTGTAAGGAAAATATTAGGTTTATCATTGTGAGAAAAAATTGTCCTATTTTCTTGGTAACACTGTGTCAAGTATTGACAACTACCAATAAATGACGATGATAATATTGTCCTATGTCAAACATTTTCCAATAAAAAAACTATGAATGTTGATATTTATCTAGATGTAATAGATTTTGTATGTTACTATGTGAATTTGTCCTTCATACAAAGCATCTTGCAAACCTTGATACACTTTAGAACGAATATTATTTTGATGATTTTGAATCCATTGTAACCTTCCTGTTTCAATCTTCATATAGTTATTTATAACATATTGTTGTAAAAGTTGTCCCAATAATATTGTATATTGATCACTTGGACAAATCTACATTAAATTAATCACGTATTTGTATTATTTTTAAAAAAATTAGTATTGGTAAGTAAATTATTGTAATGGTATGATTATGATGGAAGTTACTTGAAATATGTAGCTATATTATTATTGATATGAGATAGTTTATCCATATGATTTTTTTATGTTGAAACCCTAACCATGTGTTCCAAAAAGAAACAATAATGGATATTGTAAAGAACCATATTGATTATATGTGTCTAGCAACCAATAATTATTGTTACTTGAGATGCAAAATATTTTATTATTGTTGATTGGTAGGACTTGGTAAGACGCCTTTTAACGAGTAATGTAAGTTCATGAATATGTGATTTTCAGCAAGTTGTCTAAGTACATGCACAAAAGAGATTGCACCTGTAGTATTTGTTATTTATAACTAATAAACAATGAACTGGTGAAGGTAAAGACTTTCTAACATCATATTTTGTAGTTTATGCTCAATGTCATAGACTTACAATTACAACAAAAAAGACTTAGATCCCTCATTTGAAAACAAAAATCTCCTATCTTGTGACATATTATACCTTAAGCATAAAAATTATATATACCATACCAATTACAACTATGTTTTCATTCTTATAAATATCAAGTAACATGAATGAAAAAACATAATTGTAACTTATGATATATTATTTACTTTTATACCAATAATCTAAAAGTAATTAAAACAACTCAGATAAAATAGTATGTAGAAGTAACACTTTTCTACCAAATAATGCATGTTACTTGATTTATGATAAAACAATTATAAATAACAATTTAATTAAAATAGACAATTAGAATTTAATCACTATAATATTATTTAAAATAGACAATTAGAATTTAATCATTACAATATTATTTAAAAAGATATATTTATGAGTTAGAATATATGTTTCATTTCTAAAATTTATAATAACTTGGAATAAGAATAAATAATTTATATTCTTATAGATGTAAGGAGAAGTAAAAATAGGTTACTCAAAATATACTAACCATCCCACTTCTCTTTCTTTCTATTTTTGAAATCTTCGTGACATAAAATTATAACAAGTCATGTTAAACAAATGAAAAATACATTAAAATTAACATATTTTTGAAAATTTACATCTTATCTTATATTATAATATTAATTAATTATATATAATATATATTAATTATAATAAAATTAATATTTTTGCAATATAATAACTATAAAGAATCTAAGAAAATTGAACATATATATAATTTTTTTAAATGTTTTCAATATATATATTTTTTAAATGTTTTCAGTTCTAAGAATCTTAAATTTGTACAAAGTTTTAATTTCTTCATTTATTAGGAAAAGAAAAATAATATTTTTGCATAGCAAGAACTGCGAAGAATTTAAGAAAATTGAATATGTATTTTTTTCTTTTTTTGCAAAACGTTTTCAAATTTGGCAAATACTTATAAACATTAAAGGATAAGTAAAAGTAAATTAATAAAATACTATAAATAAAATTATGGTGGTAATAACCAGTCCAATGTTATTACATGCGTATTACTTGATCATACTTCATTATTATTATATTCTTTATGGTTTATTTAACTTTAATTTATCAAAAGTTAATTCTTACTTGTCAAATTCACAATGTTTCTATAAATAACAATCTTATTATCATGCAAACATAGTAATATAGGAACAATAAATATTAACGAATTTATGAATGAAAGAATTTATAATTTGTTATTTAATAAGAGATTTGTAAACGGCGATTGTAATTTATTGATCGAGTTAATTGTCAAATAGATGTGAATCTTATGTTTAAAATAATATTTTTAAGCAGTGTTGTTTCTCATTTTTCTAGAAGGTTCTCTTTTTCTATATAGGTCTTTTTGTCTTTACTTTATAGTCCTTCTTTATCTTTTATTTGCAAGTTTGTCTTTTTCTAGATAGTTCTTTTTTGTCTTTACTTTATGATCCCTTTATCTTCTATTTGCCCCACTTAATCTCATTCAGTGTTCTAATATTGATTTTTAATTATTTATATTTTCCATTTTATTATATTATTTATTAAAAAGCAAATAAATAAATATCATAACAAAGTAAATTATCTTTAAAAGAACTATTTTTTTAAAAAGTTGGGTAAAGATCATAACAAAAACCTAAGAAATAAATTGGGTTGACAGAGGATATATCAGTATTATATGACATAATAATAATTTTCCTTTTATATAATAATAACAATATATTTATAAATCACTACTCAAATGCTATTTTACAGATTAAATTTCTTTTTAAAATTGAAAATATTGGTTTTAATTTAGTAAAAAAATGAATTTAATAATAATATTAGATGTGGCCCCACTACACTCCAATGTCAACAGACCTTTGACCCAATAGCCTAAAACTCTATATATTCCACAGTATATTATATAATGTTGTCACCTGAAGGAAACTAAGAACAGTGTTCACTTTCATTCTCCAGAATTCTGATGGATCGTATCGAGCATAAGTTCGTGAAGGTCAGTGATGGTATCAATCTCCACATCGCAGAGATCGGAAGCGGTAAGAATCATCCAACGCCGTCGTTTTCAGTTCATGCATGTTGCTTCCATTGTTGATTTGTTGTGTATCGGTGTTTTCAGGTGAAAACGCCGTCGTATTCTTGCACGGTTTCCCTGAGATATGGTACTCCTGGCGCCACCAGATGATAGCCTTTGCCGATGCTGGATTCAGAGCCATCGCCTTCGATTACAGAGGCTACGGTCTCTCCGATGCTCCACCCCATCCCGAAACCGCCACCTGGTCCAATATTCTCAACGACCTCCTTCATATCCTTCAAGCTCTTCAGCTTCCAAAGGTATACTTCTCCTACTCTCTAATTATGGTTTGTTATTTTGCATGCATTCACGATCCAGTGAAAGTCAGGATTTGGGGATTTTTTACTTTATATCCGCTACCGCATTGATTTTTTTTTCTCTCTTCTTTTTTAGAATCTAATTAGATCAGGAATGAAATTGTTCAAAGTTATAATTTCACTCAAACTGTGATTCAATTCAACCCCACTCCATTTTATTACATTGTATACTCAACTGTTGCCTAATTGATTCACACCTTTAGGTGTTTATTGTTGGGAAAGATTTTGGAGCTCGTGCTGCGTATCAATTTTCCATTCTACACCCGGAGATGGTCGTGGGAGTTGTCACCTTGGGAGTTCCATATGTCCCATATGTCCCGCCAGCCGCCTCTGCTTTTCGCCAATACCTTCCTGAAGGCTTCTATATTTTGAGATGGCGGGTAATTTTAAATGAAAAAACTTAGATGCATGTGCACTTCCATAAATGCTCTTGCTACTGTTCTTAATAAATTGTAAAATGAGCTTTAGTGATTATACTGATTATCATGAGAAGCTTCCAATTCTGATTGTAAAACAACAGCATTTTGTACAATTTAAACTGCTTAGCTCTTAGCATGATGACCTGTAATATCACCATAGCTTTGATTCTATCTATATCAGGAACCTGGAAGGGCTGAAGCTGATTTTGGACGCTTTGATGCAAAGACTGTTGTGCGAAAGGTTTACATCCTCTTCTCAAGAAATGAATTACCAGTAGCTAATGAAAACCAAGAGATCATGGATATGGTGGAACCTGATGCTCCTCTCCCCGATTGGTTCTCGGAGGAAGATCTTGCAACATATGGAGCCTTGTATGAGAAATCTGGATTCCAAACTGCATTGCAGATTCCATATAGGTGCCAGCTTTTGTTCTTTGTTGCCTTTTTTGTGAAATGGTTTTCTTGCTTGCACAAAACAATCAAAGCGTGGTCTCTTGGGCTTAATTTTTTTATGTGGTGAAATTCGGGTTAATGGTGTGTTTGCATTGCAGGTCATTAGGTGAGGTGATTAACATACCAGATCCTGTGATTAAAGTTCCAGCATTTCTGATAATGAGTGGCAGGGATTTTAGTCTGAAATTTCCAGGGATTGAGGATTTAGGAAAGCCTGAAAAAGTAAAAGATTATATTCCTAATTTGGAGGTTGCATTTATCCCGGAGGGAACTCATTTCGTTCAAGAACAGTTTCCCGCACAGGTGAATAAACTTATCCTGGACTTCTTTGCCAAGCACAATTGATGTTGGAGTTTGGTGGAAGGAAGAACTTTATTGGAGGGATTTCATGCACAGAAAACTCGTGAAATATACCCGAGTTTTCTAATAAATAATGAGTTTTCTATTCAGCAAATAAATGTAAGGCGACTATTTCCTTTTTGGAAGAATATACTTACATATTTCAATTCGAAACTCTACATAAAGCTTATAATTAAAATATACAAAAGGGGACTTTAGTTTAGAAAAGGTATTCGAAATAAATCATTATAAATAGAATATTAAATATAACAAAAAAAAAATACTCATGTTTTCATTTTAAAAACTGAACATTTTTTTACCTGAGAAATACAGAAGTTATATTTTAAAATATATATTTTTCGATAGTGTGTACTAAGTTATATATAAATTTTAGGGTGCAACCTCTCTAATCCTATGACCACCTAATTTTTGGACTATATGGCACTATAACATGTGTATATCCAATGTAACGCGGAGATCGCTAAATAGTATATCATAGTACAAAAAACTACATCGACTACTTTACGAATGATGAGAAATACAACGCTATCATTAAGTTTCAGGACTTTCTTTCCAAATCCATTACAAAGAAAGACACAAAATATGCATAAGTGTTTTTTTTTTCTATATTTGTTCACAAGATCAAACTTACCTGAAAATCAACATAAAAATGTTTTCCTTAGAATTTTCGTTGAAATTTATTGTCTAACTCTCTCTTTATGTAATCGAAATGGAGAAAGCAACAGACAAAGAAAACAAGAACAAGGAAAGAAAAAAAGAAGAAGGAAGCCAATGTGTAGCAAGCTAAAACTAAGCGAAAGATAGAAGGAACAAATAAAAATAATATTACCATTTCCAATTATTAAGCACTTGACAAAAGTTGTACCAAAAAATGTGAGGTACAGATAATTTCAGTTTTGTCTAGTCTTATTCTCCATATTTTGTGTTGTACACTAACAACTATTTTTAACAAATACTAGATAAATATTTTTTGTATTGTTCAATCCTTTAAAATTTAGCAAATCGAACGAAGTCTAAGTTGTCTAAAGTATTTAAGATTCCTAAGGTTCGTAATCTCCTAAAATTCCTAACTAAACCACTTCCAACCATTAATCTTTGAGTTAGAATTATACCTTTGCTTGTATTGTCCTCAGGTCATATGGCAGCATTTCAATGCCTAGTTCATGCTATTTGTTGAATGTGATGGTTTATGTTAATTTTCCACTCTGTTATAAGCTGCTTGAGAGTGTTTGTCTCAATTTACTAGTATTTTGAGCCTTACCTAAGATATGTTCTAAAACAATTATAATTAAACCACTACCGAATGATATATTCTTCTTGTGTAGCATCATTTTGGTTCTAATGTAGCTTCTGCCATTATGTTTTCTTGTTTTAACAAATATACAACTCCCAATTCAACTAATTATTTTTTATTTACCAATATTACACATTTTGAGTATGACCACATGGATATGTTAGTTCATCATTACCATATATTATATAAATAAAGTATGAATGGGAATATTCATATTACTCATTAATGAATTTTACAAAACGGGCAGATGGATGAGGTTTCACTCAAAGGATCTCAAAAAGAGTAAATGAAAATTTAATTATATGAATATGCTCAATAAATGTGCATGTTGCTCGTGCAGTGTAATTTTCTGTATCTAAACATGAGTTGTATATAAGATGTAAATGATTTCTTTATACATTCTATGTTTATTCTTCTTAAAATTGAATTAATTGATATTAATTAAATATTAAATATATTTTTCTCAGTTTATAATGTAGTTTGAACTAAAAGATAATGTGATGTTAATAATTAATATCCAAAGTTCTACTATATATATATATTATTTATTTGATATTTTTCTTTATATACTTCATTGTAAATACTTCTAATCTCATATAAAGATACATGAGATATCTTTTTAGTGTTTTCGAAGGATGAAAATAAATGGTTTTCTATGTTTTATTTAAATATAATTTAGTTTGTATGTTTAATGCCTTTAACAAATAATAATAAATATAAATAATACGCATTAATTATAATTGAATTTTCAATCAAAAATTAATATAAAGATGTTTATTTATTAAAATAAAGTAGAAGGATATTGTTCTAGTTGCTTAATTTTCAGTTCATTTCTAGTTTATTAATTATTACTCATTATATTTATTCAGAGTATGGGGATGAAAATCTAAAAATTTTAGAAAATATTTACTTTAAAAGATTAAAAAAATCTGATTGTAAATTTTGATGGTTGATTTTGAAAAAGGTGAGTATAAAAACATTGTGATTTGTTATTAGATCTAAATATTGAAGATTGGAAATTTATTTAAAACAATAGAATATAATTTTTATATATATTTTTCAGTAAGGGAATTCCTTGTTGTATTTAGAATTTAAAATATGACTTTTACATTATTGTCAAGGGAATTTCTCATGTAATATTCCAGTTTATGGCTTTTGGGTTGCGGATCAGTTACAAAAGGTAATAGGTTTAGTAGAAGAAATGTTATCAAATAACATAATATAATATATTAATTGAAGCCTTAATGAATCATATTATATTTTGTTATATAATACTTGAATGGATGTAGTGGTGGAGCTTATAAGAATGGGATGGCCTCTCCCCCAACCTCCTTATCAAATCTATCATTTTGGAAACTTTTTCTTGGAAAGTATGATAGGAGTCCATGTCTGGGTGATTAAGAAAGGGGCATTTAGATAAAGAAAAACTCAGTCAAATAGTAGTAACTCCTGATGTTTACATATATAATATCATGATTAATGGATTCTCTAAGAGAGATCACCAAAAAAAAATTACAAGACAATTGTGATTCCCTGATACGGTAACTTAAAGTTCTCTTATCAATGGTTTATGTCAATTTTGGAAAATCTCTTATTTGTGGAATCTTAATGACAAGATGCATGATCTAGAAGCAAAAGTAATCACTTATATGCTTTATGCAAAAATAATCATCTAGAAAAGGCACTTGAACTATAGAAAATTCAGCTGAACATGTATTTATATAGTTATGGAATGTGTAAAAGAAAAAAAACTTAATAATGCACAATAGATCTTTCCAAAACTTTTAATTAAAGACTACATTATATACTTATTGATGGAATATGTAAAGGAGGAGGACTTAAGAATTCACAAAAAAATCTTTGAAGATCTTTTTTTTATTGAAGGTCATTGATTGAATGTATACATATATGTCTGTACAATGTGGTAAATGGTAGTCAATGGTTATATGTTATTGTAGAATTTGTTTAAATGATAGAAGAATTGTAATCAATAATGTTTGTGTTCAAGTCTATATTAACTTTGTTTTTATAGATTCTCTCTCTTATGGAGAGATCATGTTTAAGATCCATAGGAGAAAAATTTGAGTTATTGATATATGCTATTTGAGATAAAAATATTAATGAATTAAATCATAGAAATACCAATATTGTTCTCTATCAGTCAGTCGTTAATGGAGAAAATCTTAACCAAAGAAACTTTTAATATTTCTTTAAATTGAATGTCAAGAGATTTTTTAAAGTAGTAATTTAAGTAACTTTAAAAATTGCATCAACCCTTAATGCCATGTTAAAACGGGAACATGAATGTCATTTTTTATATTTAGTGTGCCTTTACATGTACTCTTCATAATTATAATCTTGGTTTATTGGTTCTGCATAAATTTCCATATTGCATAATCATGTTTATTCAAATTATGTTGTTCATAATTTGTGCTTTGAATGTGTTTTAAATGCGTGTATGCAAACATTTATTTTCATAGGAATTATCTTGGGTTAGATTCAATATGAAACAACATAATGCTACAATGGAACAACAATCACACGATTCAACGTCTGTAAATTTGTATTTAGATCTGTAAATGGTTACCTAAAAACACAAATTTTTGTGCAAGCAAATAACTTTAAGAGTAAGTCTAATAGTTGTTTGTGGCGTTTTGAAGAAGCACTTAGCATTACATTAATTAGGAGATCGAGAAAGAAAAATGGGCCAAGACATCTATAACAAGATATTTTATTTATTTACTTCCTATTTCTTTGTTTTTAATCTTAATTCACAGAAGTCAAATTTAGACTTTAAACTTTTTTGTTTCGGCCCTCACAGATAGTCTTGTGGGAATATGATAAACTAGAGCATATTTGTGACATCTTCCTCAATTTCCAATGACAAGTCAAGTCTACGTTCAAGTCTTCCTATTGAAAATTGAACCTTTGACTTTAAATTTAACACTAATTACTAAATGGAACGTTAAAACAAAACTTTAGTTGATGGTGAGGATACAGTTCTTTTTATTCAAGAACATAATAATTTAAATATTAAAGTTTAATTGTAACTTTAAAACTGATACATTTTACTATGTTTTATGTTATATAATTTTATATAATTTAAACATAATAAATATAATAACCAATATAATTTAATGAATTTCTATCTCTTTTAGAGTTATGAAAACTCATTGTAGATTATAAGGGATATTATACTTGTAGTTAGGAAGAAATTACAATCCATACAATTATATCTCTTGACATTATTGACTTGTAAAGATAGATAATACAAAATTGAACATCTTAAATATGAAATCTACCTTTTATCAATTAAGTCAAAATTTGAATTTATAATCATGGAATAACTCATCCTCTTTGAAGGGTGAAGACATGGGAAAAATTAGAATGCATTTGACTTCATTTTGTTTTAAGCATTTTTTAGAAGTGATAGATTTTTTTAATTTAAATATACATATAAATATTACATTTTTGCCTTCTTTTTTACAATATATAAATATGAATTTTAATTTACAGTCGAATAATAATTAGATACATAACTTATCTTTATATTGAAAATATAACTGTTTTATCATCTTTATATTATAAATATTTGTTTATTTAATCTATAGTTTTTAATTAAGTTAAGGATCATAATAATTTTATAAATATTGAATAAAATATTATAATTATAAATGAAGGAGTTTATTTGGGAATTGTGAATGATCTTATTATTTATGAAGGAAAACCACTAAAACAATAATTTTTTTTTAATACAGCTACTTTCTATATAACAGTTACAAATAGAATTATTATAGATGTAATCCACATAAAAGGTAGCGTCGAAAAAAACTAATTTTTACAGAGGTTGCATATTCGATTAACTCAGATTTTGTACAGTTGATATAAAGCTAACATGATAAATTAAAGTTATTATAATTTTTAGTTGACATAAAAAAAATTCAGACTATCTATATTATTTAGATTTTTATTAATTATGTCATTAACATAGAGATTCCTGTAGAACTGATATAAAAAAAATTCACTAAAACCCAACTTGTGTGAATGAATTCAAATC
>Ga0099825_1006286_pt1 | contig 14923 bp, 8 predicted proteins | sample SiratroredBW_FD_76838 | JGI IMG/M metagenome (GOLD analysis project Ga0099825, IMG submission 76838) | Root nodule microbial communities of legume samples collected from California, USA - Siratro red BW | ecosystem: Host-associated > Plants > Roots > Nodule | place: USA: California | collected... | reverse complement strand
TCATTCCAACAATATTTAATACACGGATTCACGGGCCCATCTTTATCTTTGACTTTTTGCAGTGGAGTCACGAATCGTGTATGACTTTTTATTTGTTTTATGTAAATAAAAAATTCCGCGTTATTTTTTAATAATTATATTTGTTAACAGAGGAAATAATCCTCGTAATATTGGTTAAACTGAATTTTAAATTTTAATGATAGTTTGACATTAAATCATTGTATATAACCTTTAGAATCCTAATGCACACACACTATTGTTTAAAATATATTTAATCCCACTTATATAATATAAAGAAAAGAAAGAATGAGTGAGTATTTAAAAAATAAATAGGTGGATCTTGAACTGCGGAAAGTCCTGTTGTCCACTCCACAGTGACGTCTTTAATTAACTTAATTTAAAAATAATAATTTAATTAATTAATATGCAGACAGTGACTGCTTGATGTTACTGTTAAATCAGGTAGGTGATTATTAAAATAGGTAGGATTTTGAAAAATATTTTCCCAAGCAATTTAAATGTAAATAAACAGTACTAAAGCAGTGGCTAGTGCCTATTCAAGAATATACATCTTTTAAGAGTAAGTAAAAGTAAAAGCTTTGGTATATGCATTAATTAAAGGTAGAAGCAATTTACAGCTTGCCCTGTATTAAGAATTGAGGGTCTCTTCAACATGAATTGAAACTTTAATGTCTTAAAAGATTGGAAATCAACAAAAAAAAAAAAAATCATCTACTTTAAAGAAATAGCTAACATATATTAAAATATTAACTGATGAAAAAGAAAAAAAAATAGTTTATTGAAAAAAAAACATTAAATATGTATAACTACTACTGATTTAATTTAAATATTGATAAGATTATTAGTTTTTATAAATAATTACTTTAAATTCATAATAAATAAATATATCGAATACATAGACTACGCATAAGTGAACCTCGTTACAATAAATATCTTTGCATGTATAGATATATTTTGAATTAGAATGAATCATCTAAATTATGATATGCATTTATTAATTAATTAATTTTTACCAGAAATTCTAATTAGTTACCATCAGTAACAAATTTCTATTAAAAATAAATAAATTTTAATTTTAATTAAGTATAAATATCTTTCTGTTTAGAGCATCATAATATTAGTTGTTTATATTTCTGCTATAAACTTAACAAATAAATCTATAAAAAAACTTTATTTAATTAATTTTAGGAAGCAATATGATGCATGTAACAATTTATATAACATTTTTTCTATCCATATGTTAAAAATAATAATAAATGGATTACTGATTAAAACAAAATTATCAAAATAGTTTTATTTCTTAATATACTTTATTCAAAATAAATTCAAGAAAATTATATCTCATTAAAAAATTAAGAATAAAAGTCCATTTTTATAAAAGACGATCAAATTACAATATTTACGAAAAAATGTTAATAACTATTGTGAATAAGAAGTTCGTTAAAAGTTATTCAAATATCGAATAGTTGTTCAAAATTTTAAAAATGTTGTTATTGATAATTTTTAATTGGTATTGATTGATATTTTCTCATTAAAATTTTTGGAGATTTTTTATTTGATGTTTGTAAAACTTTTTCTCAATTCACGTTATTATGCTATTTTTTAATTCAATTATAATTATTTATATTGATATTTATTAAAATTATTTTTACAATGACAGTTATAGATTTGTTGGCATTGATAAAACAAGAAAACAATCATAGATAGTATTTACTGAATTTTTTAAATAAACTATTTGAACATTTTTATTCACGATCAATGCTAACATTGATTAACCATACTTTTTATCCAAATCAAAATTAAAATAAGAATGAATATAAAGAATTTTAAATTATTATTTTTAAATTGAATTTATTTTTTTAAATTTTAAATAATTCAATCATTCTAAAAAAATTAAAATTTATTTTTCTTATATTTATTTAAATAATATATTCCATGACAAAACATTTTAAATGTATATAAAAATATAAAAACTTTTCTGCTGGTTATATAGGGGTGAAGACGTAAAGATGTACTTTTTTCAGCATTTATTAATTAATTATTTTTTATCAGAAAATTTAATTAGTTACGTTAGTAAAAAATTTATATAAACTGTATGTTTATATTAAAAATAAATATTTTTAAATCTTAATTAAACATAATTATGTTTCTATTTAGAGCGTAATAATATTAGTTGTTTATATTTCTGCTATAAACTTAACAAATAAATCTCTTAAAAAAAATTATTTAAGTAATTTTAGGAATAAACATGATGCATGTAACAATTTATATAACATTTTTTCTATCCATATGTTACAAATAATAATAAATGTATTACGAATCCAAACAAATTTATCAAAATAGTTTCATTTCTTAATGTAGTTTATTGGAAATAAATTCAAAATGGATAAAAAAAATTAGATTAATAATAAAATTGTTAGACAAACTTTTAAAAATTATCCCTTCAATTTTTTTAATTATCATATTTTTTATATATTGTTAAAATATATTAAATCTATTTGATGGATTAACTGAAATGGTCGGTATAAACCACAACTTCCATTAGTCAACTTAAGGAGATAATAATTTGGCATATTCATGCTTATATTAACAAATCCCAAATAATTAGGACTTAGATCTATTTAAAGCATAAATAAAATATTAAATAAATTTTAAAATTTTTCAAACTAAATATTGAATAAATTTTATAAGTTTCCTATCATTTTTTTTTTTTGGAGCTCAAATTGTTTTTGAATTTAGAATTTCGTAATTTATAAGATATTTAAATAAATTAAATTTGAATTGACCTTGTTTTACTTTTATTTTTTAAATATTTTATCTGGATAAAACAATTTAAATTGATTATATTTTATTTTATTATAAACTGTTTTAATTATCAATAAATTTTAAAAAATACTTAAATATCAAATATTTGTTAAAATTTAAAAATATCATTGATAATATTTTATAGTTGATATTATTGATATTTTTTCGGTTAAAGTTTATTCAGAATTTATCATTTGATGTTGGTAAAACTTGTTCTCAATTTAAGAAATTGTTTCTAATACGATTATAATTAATTTGATTGACATTTATCAGTGTTATATTAGTTGAGAGATAGACTGATTTTTTTCATTTAACATGGATAAAAAAAATATTATCATAATTAATATTCGTTATTTTTTTCCGATTAGTATTAGAATATAAATTCTAGTAAATTATCGACGAGAAAACATCTTTGTCTATGATAAAGAAATTATTTCTGACTTTAGCCAATAAAACTCTAATTAATATTGAGTAAAATATCAGCCTATAACAACAATTCTAAATCATAAAATAACTTTTATCTATTTCAAATCAAAACAGTTATTTCCACAATGTTTGGATATTAATCAAGCCAACTACACCCAAACTAAAACTGAAAAAATAAACTATTATGAAGAATTTTAAATTCTTATTTTTTAAATTATATATATATATATATATATATATATATATATATATATATATATATATTAAACAATTCAATTACTAATAGAAATCTAGAATTTCATTTTTTAATTTTTTTTATCCAAATAACATATCTTATCATAAAACATTTATAATTTTATACAAAAATAAGTTACCCTCTTACAATTTTCTATCCAAGATTGTAAAACTTTAATTTATATTAAAAAAACTCTTATTATTATCAATTAACTTCCTTTAATTGGCTTTTTCTTTAATGAACAAACTCCATTCATACTCTTTGAACCTTCTCAAGCATAGTTGTAACTAATGTTTTATCATTATATATGCAATATGTTGATATTTTTACAATAAATAACATCAATAATATAATATTTTCATAAATATATAAAAAAATAAATTGATATCTACATATTTGTTTTTTTTTCATGCAATTAATTTTTTTTGCCAACTTAATTGGAAAGACATTGTCACATAAGACTAATACAGGACCCTCTTCATTATTTTCAAGTAGTTTTTTTAACCAAATCATACGGTGATAAAATTCAAATTAAGTAGAAGATAAAATAATCATTGGTTGTTTCTCTTTTATAACATGCAACCACCCTCAAACCTATTATGAAAATATATCCAAATATAATTTCTCTATGATCTTCATTCCTAACTTAATTAATTCAATCAAACTTTTTTTCGTTCTCTTATAATAGAAGACACTCTAAAATTTATGTTTCTTTCAAATACTCGAATACTCTTTTATGCTACAAAGTACACTTTTGTTAGATTTTCCAATCACATGAATTATATTTTTATTTAATTGAAGTTAGATACATCAAACTTTCTACAATCACATGAATTATATTTTTATTTAATTGAAGTTAGATACATCAAACTTTATACAATTTCACTTATATCTATTTTCTTACCACTTAAACCCATCTTTAATTTGAACTCCATAAAAATAGAAGTGAAAGCTACATTGCAGTTCTCCAGTCAGAATATACTAAAATTCTCCATAAGATACTTTTTTGTCACACAAATTTCAGCAGCTAATTGAACTACCCAACACCAAAGACATAACACATCAAATCCAATTTCTCATCTCAAATTCTGTCTTCATAAAAACTTTAAATGAAACAATCACGGCTTTATCATTCTATTTGTTATGAAAATCAAGTCATGAACACATATTATTATAAGAAATTTCTTTCAATTTGCAGACATTATAACAAAATTAATGCATGCTTATGAGCATTTTTGAAAACATGATCTGATGAAATGGTTTTTCCAATTTATAAAACCTTCTGCTCATAAAAACTTTGCAGGGTATCAATGACATATGTTTCTCAAGGTGAGCAAACTGCGTAATCAAATTTCTTAGTCACGAAAAATCTTTTCAATCAAAATAATAAGTGAATTACAAAGAGTCTAAATTTTTTTTCAAAGAGCTTGAAGTTGAACAATTTTCACTTTTGTTGTCCCTTGAAACTTAAATTTCATCTGAGTCTTTGATCCACTTGCTAGTTTCCTTGAAGAATGGTCTCCAAGATTATGTACATGACTTGGAATAAATACTCCTCTAACCTAGAAAAATTCTCCATCAATCATAGTGGCCATTCAAAGCAATGAATGACTATGGGCACAAAGCTAATTATTTTCATGACACTTTTAGTTACTACTGCTAAAAAGTAGTAGCTTCAATATGTATCTACCAAATATTAAAATATACTAAAAAATTATCCCATTCAATTTATTCATTAAAATCTTTCTATTACATAAGTATCATCTCAAAATAGCTACTGTTACTTAACCTTAGAAGACAAAACAACAAATCTCTATCCATGACTAAAGCAACAAATCCTAAATAAAAAGGACTCGACTTTTTAAAAATAAAAACAAAATGGCAAATAAGTTTTAACATCTTCCCAACATTTATATCTTAAAAAGTTTAATATAAATTCTGTTGGGTATATTCTTATTAATAATCTCATCCATAATTAATTTTTATTTATTTATTGTGATGCAAGAAGAGAAAATTAGGGTGAGTGAGTTTAATCTCTCTCTGTCTAATATTGAAATGGAATTGATTATTTCTGTTCCTTCCAAAAAAATGTCTTCTGGTCTCTAATCTCTAGCAAGAAAAAAAAAACTGCTTCTGTTCATAACTTCGGTTAATGATAATTGTTGAATGCGCCGGTGTGGTAGCTAACTACGAGAAATTGAATCATTGAAGACCGAAAAAAGAAAAAGAATCTATTATTTTTTTTAAGATTTGAAATTTGAAACACCAAATCACATAATTTTTTGAATAAACTCGAACAAATTAAAAAAATACATTAATTGCACTACAGTGGAAGATGATGATGGCATGGGAGAGAGAGAAGAAAGAGGGAAGGCAGAGAGACATAGAAGTGGTGAAGGAGCCAGGTGTATTATTAAGGAGGTAACAAAAAGGGAAAGAAAATAATAAATGAGAGATAAAAAGGTTGGGAGAGAGAAGAAAGAAGGGAGGGGAAGACATAAATAAAGGAAGAGAGAGAGATGAAAAGCGAGGAAGAGGAAGCGGAAAAGGAGGAAAATTTGGGCGAAAAGTTGAGGCGAGGGGTTTTGGTAGGGAAAAGAAGGGGCCCCTCTACTCCACTCCCCTCTTGGCTTTCGCTCACACACAATACCAAACACGTTCAAGACCATTCTGTTTCTGCTAGAAAGCTCGCCGCCGCGCTCTGGGAATTCAACCACCACTTCTTTCAAATGCATCGTTCTGCCAATAACGCTCCACCTCCCGCCGCCGTTGCTGATCCCAGACACCGCCGCCACCATTACGTCCTGCATAAGGACAAGGCTCTCCACATCTCCAACTTCTTGGCTGATGCTTCTCCCAGTTCCCGTGATCAGGTACTAACAACAACTTTCTCTTTTTTACTCTTATGGGGTTTTGTCTTTTGAGGTCTTCTTCACTTGATGATCGGGTTCGAGGGTTTATGTATACTTTGCTACTAGGGTTAGGCACTAGTACTAGTTTTTATTTATTTATTGTGTTTAGATCTTAGCGTCTGTGATAATTGGGACATGTTTAGTGTGAATTCATACACTGTCTTTAACCTGTAATGGAGGTAGGAGTTGTCATTAACATTGTTAACAATTCCATGGAGACAAATCTATATGTTGTTTAAACTGATATTTTTACTGCTCTTTCATCAGCCAGCTAGCGCCAGCAGCTTGAGGAGGCATATTGCTGCATCCCTGATGCAGCATCGGGCAATTGAGAGAAATGATCATGCACTACAACCTTTATCTCCTGCAAGTTATGGTAGTTCCATGGAGGTAAGCATCAAACTTGACCTCAGCCATGAACCTCCACCTTCATTCTCTTTTCTAATGGGCAACACTTTTAGAGCATAACATATCCTTCGAAGTAAACATGCTTCTTCTGTGGGACTTACCATTTTGGCACCTTATATAGTGTGAGTTCATACATTTACACAAAGTTGATTAGGTCATGGGATTTCTCCGAATTATTATGATCCATCAGTGTTTCGTGGAAGGAAAAAAGTATCGGGAGTAACCAGTTCCCGATATTAGGAAATTTGGTGAATGACTAATTTTGTCCATGATAATGATATAACATTGCAGTTTAGTTTACTGCCAAAATAATGGTTAGAATGATATCTATGATAAAAGAATTGTATTGTAATATCAACGAAGCTTTCTTAAAGAAGGAAACAATTTCAAAGTTTGATTCGCTGTTTTTGTAGATTTATTTTTTAATTACTTTCTTGTTCCAGAGTGGATTGTAAAATATTTAATGCGAATACTAGGTTCATCCTTCATTGTCTGTTTGGTACAAAGGGTATTTAATACTTATTATCACTACTCTACTGAAAGCTTGGCTGTTGTTGGATAATTATTCAATATTTGATTGAATGCTCTGCTTTTCCTTTCTTGGGTTGCAGATGACGCCGTATAATCCTGGAGCCACTCCTTCTAGTTCCTTGGAATTTAAGGGAAGGATTGGTGAGCAACATTATAGTCTCAAAACATCTACAGAGCTTCTAAAAGTGCTAAACAGAATATGGAGCTTGGAAGAACAACATGCTTCTAACATTTCATTGATAAAAGCATTAAAATCAGAGCTAGATCATGCACGGAAACGGATCAAAGAATTGCTTCAAGACCGACAAGCAGATCGACATGAAATTGACGACCTGATGAAGCAAATTGCAGAGGATAAACTGGTTAGGAAGAGTAAGGAGCAGGATCGACTCCGTGCTGCCGTGCAATCTGTGAGGGATGAACTTGAGGATGAGAGGAAATTAAGGAAACGGTCAGAGAGCATACATCGGAAATTAGCTCGGGATCTCTCTGAAGTGAAGTCTTCTCTTACTAGCGCTGTAAAAGAATTGGATCAAGAGAGAACAAGAAGAAAACTGTTGGAGGACCTCTGTGATGAATTTGCTAGGGGAATAAATGAATATGAACGAGAGGTGCATACTCTGAATCACAAGTCTGATAAGGACTGGATTCAAAGGGCTGATCACGATCGATTGATTCTCCACATATCTGAATCATGGCTGGATGAACGTATGCAAATGCAGCTGGAAGCAGCTCAGAATGGTTTTATGGATAAGTCCATAGTCGATAAACTAAGCCTTGAAATAGAAACTTTTCTTAGAGCTAAACAAAATAGTCGAAGTACAGAAAATATGGTGGCAAGGAATCGCCGTAATTCTTTGGAATCTGTACCACTGAACGATGCTGTCAGTGCTCCACAGGTGGTGGGTGATGACGATGATTCTGTGGGAAGTGATTCAAATTGTTTTGAGTTAAACAAGCCAAGCAACAAGGGATCTAAGGTACATGAAGAGGAGCCTGTGGACAAACATTTTGAGGAGACATTGAAAACCAACCACACGAAGAAAAAACCAATACCACGAGAAGGGTTAAAACATCGTAGCCCATCTAGCTTGCAAGTGAAATTTGAAGAACAGATGGCGTGGGCCATGTCATCTGATTCACATAAGAAGTCCCAGTCAATTGATGCAGATCAGGGGAAGACAATAGATATGAAGCCAGTTGAAGGAACTTTATCTCAACAGTGTGAAAACTTTGAGATTAACGAAGATGATGATTCTGAGAGAAAGATCAACCCCACTGAATTGCACAGCTCTAGTAAAAATCACATTATTGATAATCTGATAAGAGGTCAACTTATGTCATCAGAAGGTGGCAATATGCATGCTGAGAATAATTATGGTGAGGCTTCCTGCAGTAATGCTGGATGGAGGAATCAGGCAAGCCCTGTGAAGCAGTGGATGGCAAAACTTGGATCCCAAGATCATGACATATCGGAGGTTTCCAAAGTGCCTTCAGGATCAAAGGAGAATAATACTTTGAAGGCGAAGCTTCTTGAAGCTAGGTCTAAGGGGCAGCGATCCCGTTTAAAAGCCTTGAAAGGGTCCTTTTAGAGGTGGTTTAGCATAAACATTTAACATGTTGGAGAATTCAGGCTAAGCTAATAAGGTGGGGAAATTGCATGCTGCTCATTAAACTTCCCTGTCTCGTCTTTTTCTTTCACGTGCAAATTTTGCGTGTTCATAATTTTGTTGTTTTTGTAACATAATTTTCCTTTGGGGGTTTATTCTCTATATACTATTGTAGATGCTGTCACGTGGTGTAGCCAAAAAAAGAATCAGGTCGAGTTTTGAGAATTGAAAAAAAATATACAATTTTGGATAGTTTTTTTTGTTCTTCTCATTATTAAGAGCCCAACAACACAGGCAAAAAGTTTGTACTTGTCAGTGCCAACCATAAATCGGGGATTCATTAATATCGTTAATCCATGTGTTGACTTGGGCATCACAGATGTTGATTATTTTACTGGTAAAAATACTTCTTGTCGTATTTAAATATATAAAATAGTTGGCCTAGTGAATATTCATATTCAGATAGAGAAGTTTTATTTAATTAATTTAAGTTTTTATTATTTTGTTAGTAAAAATATATCAATTAATACGTGGGGGAAATAATTAACGTATTATTTAATTACAATTGGGATTTATAAAAAGGGATAAAGAATCTTCTGAAAAGGATCTTATAAGTATGGATAAAGAAAATAGGTGAAGATTGCCGAAATTCTTTTTATCTATCGAAGTGTATTTCATACAGGGTTTAATATAAGGAACTAGCTCTGCATTCTGTACTATGTTTTTTAAATGTGCTCCTGGTTAAGTTAAATTTTTTTATATACTCAAATTATTAGTACAGATATTTAAACTGAGGAGACATAAAATGAATATATATTTTTTAAAACAATTTTACATATATTAATTAACAAAGAATAACGTAAAATAGAATCTAATTATGTAATTAGATCGCAAATATGTAGGAGTTTTAGGTGAATGGAAGAGGTTCTGGTGAAAAGAAATAAATGGGCCAAATTGGGCTTGGCAAGCCCGAACTTGAAATCCAATTAAGCGCACGTGTGTCTGCGAAGAAGGAAGAAGAGCGAAAAGCAGCGGCGTCCCCGATGGCAGCGTCGTTCAGGTGGATATTACAGCTACACAGAGATGTTCCAAAAGCCGCACGCTTCTACTCCGAAGGCTTGGACTTCACCGTCAACGTCTGCTCTCTTCGTTGGGCCGAACTTCAATCTGGTTCTCTCAAGCTTGCCCTCATGCATTCTTCCCTGTACTTTTCTTCTCACGCCCTCCATCTGTTCGATGATTGTTCATTCCTAATTGCCCTAATTAATCACGACCACAATGTGCATGGTTCTTTAATGAACTCTAATATGCTGGAGAAAACTACTAATTTCGTTGATTTGTCATTCTTTTTCTTAATTTTCGACGGTTTTACTTGTGGTCCAAATGATTATGTTTTGAAAGAAATGTTTGGTTTGGAATATTGGATGGAGTGATGAACTGCGATTCACTTTCAATTTCACAGTGACGAAGCCACCACGCAGAAAGGGTACTCCTCCCTTTTGTCATTTACGGTGACTGATATGAACAGCACAGTAAGTAAATTAATGGCGTTAGGAGCCGAACTCGATGGACCCATCAAATACGAGATCCATGGAAAGGTATTGTGATTCCCTCATAGCTTCCATACAACTGAGGACTTGCCCAAGGTCTGATGTGATTTACCTGTGATCAGGTTGCGGCTATGCGGTGTATTGATGGACATGTCTTAGGCCTCTATGAACCTGTCTAAGATGCATAGCAGATTCAGTATCAACAAGGCCCTCTTTTGTCATGGTAACAGTTTTTAGGGTAATTATGTGATATCTTTTGTTTTATGGATTCCCTGCAATAGTTGATAATGTTATCTTGTCGCAGCAGGATATAGCGTGTGAAGCAATAGGCATGAGAATAAGGTAAAATGATTAGAAGATTGAAAAGAGGTTATTCAAATTATCTGTCTTTTAGATGGGTTTTTTTGGCACCATCCATATCTGCTATAATTCCTAGGAAATCACCTCTTGATTTCTTTTTTCTCTTTAAGGAGGGCTGCTTCTCTTTCCTCCCTGTTGAAGAATTTTCATTCCTGTTATCCTAGGATTGATTTGTTTTGTGAAACATTTCAACTTTTACGCTTTCAATTATACCATTAATAGTAGCCTTAGCCCATGCAATCATTCAATCATCGATGAAATATTTTATTGCCAGGCTCCAATTGGATTAATGTATTTTTCTATTTGTCGTTTGCTAATGCATGATATGGCGTCAGATACAATTTCTTTAACATCACTTGAATAGATTCATTTGCATTATTTTCACGTGATACATGAAGATGCAGTGTGATCTTACTACCGATGCTACCTCGAAACATGTTTTGTATCACTTGCCACGAACGACAGTTGTCTTCGTCCAGAGGAAAATAGCGGCAAAAAATTTCCTGCATGCTTTTAAATAAACTTTCACTTGTTGAGTTTTCCATTGATGAATTAGTCCTAAATCTGAAATTAATTCAGTTGAAACAACTTTAAGTGATTGAAATAAAACCCAAATTTAATTATTAATAAAAGAATTAGATTCATAAAATAAATTTATCACATCATGCGCTCAATCCATATTTTAGGAATTAAAACACGTCAAACAACAAAAGACAAAAAAGTTGGTAATATCTCATTCATATAATAGCACGGCCAAGTGAGAGAAAAATAATTTTATGCAACCTTCGGACTTTCCCAAATCAAAACTTAGTATCATGGATAACCTAACCTAGTTCACTTATTAGTGAGCTTAAACAAAATAAATGAGACTCAGTATGAGTTTGTGGGTTAAACGAATAGTTTACTTAATTTTAAAAAATATTTTAGTTTTTATTTTTTTTTAATCTATTTTTTTTAATATAAAAATTAGAGTGAAATTTAAAGTTACTTAAATAATCATATGATAAAGTTATGATAAAGTTTATATCATATTACCCGGAAATGATAATTTTAAATATCATATTAAAGTCTACGTAATCCCAAAAGTTAAGTCAGCATATTTATCTTAAAATTTAAACTTCAAATAGGCAAATATGTTAAAAAAGAATGAAAACTGCTGTGTATATTCCCCATCTATTCTTTCTTAATAGTATTGAATTGTGTTAGAATGTTATTTTCTTTTTAATTTTTTATATGGATTGGTGAGCCGATTAGGTTCATCACGGGTTCAATCAGGATGAACTGGATTCTTACTGGACCCAATTTTATTTCAACTCGAACCAAAATTTTGTAAATTTTTATAACCCAATCTGACTCAAATCAATAGTAAACTAGGTTAGCTCATAGACTTTTAACCACGTAACTTGTACGTGAAGTGTTTAATTTTTTCTATCCACTTAAATCCAGGGTAAAGTGGGTAAACTCGTAGACTTTTACCCACATAACTATGTGAAGTGCCTTTTTTTGTAGCCTATGCATACGCTGTAACCGGTAAAAGATCCTCCTCACTGGCAGAAAATTTTATATTGGATTCCAAGAGTTTTAATTCATTCGTGGGCACATATCAGCCAAATTGGTACTTCCAAACAATAAAGTTTTCTTTTATACATATGTTTATATAGAGATATGTAACCATTGAAGGTGATTGATGTGTGTCTAAATTATTGATATTAACTACGTGCATGTTTACATTACATCGCGTGTCAGGGTGTGAAAAAATGAATACTGATCCTTAAACCTATTGAGCTATACGCGTTCACTTGATGTTGAAGCTAAGAAGAACCTTATACAAGGAAAAAACTTGTTTTATTCCTCCTAATATTCTGTATGCCAGCTGAAGATGACACCATATCTTCTGTTAAGTTAGGAATGAAGCTACTGTAACGAGTGAAACCGGATTTTCAAATGTAATTTTTACACTAGTAATCCCTTTTATTATCTACTTTAAAAATGTTTAAGGAAATCACTGCCTAAATTATTTCACTTAATTTATTCTTTGCTTATCTAACAAGAAGGATCAAAATCACCTGTTATTTCAACTTTGAGTTTTATCCTTAAAACACTAGTAGAACATATCTGTAGATGATAAAAACGAATAAGTACTGTTTTTATTTTGATTGAATAGGTGCTTAAGTACATAAGAAGTCCCTATTATTTTTATTAAATAGCCGGTTAAGTATATGCTAAGTCCTTATGTAAAGTATATATATATGCAACGTTCAATTATAAAAACCACTCCACTATCCTTCGAATGATTATGAAATTCACATGTAAAGTAAGAACATCTTATGTGTGAACGCTGCAATGGGAAAAGATCTCAACAGTAACAACATTTTTAGCAGTCATCTCTACGTATGCATGTTCAAATTGTTTGCTCCTTCTGAAATAAATGCAAAACAGAAACAGACACAATGTTTAAAAACAAAAACAGTTTGAAACAAAAATTAAATAAAAAACACTTCGTAGTGCATACATCATACATGAATTTACTGTTTTCTTTGTTTTTTTTTCTAAATCAAACAGACCTATCTATTTCTTTAGTGTTCAAAAGTTTAGAGAAAATGGAGAAAAAAAGTTATTCACTAACATTTGTCTGGATCTCCTCTTTGATATTGATTGGGAAAATTTATATTTTCTTCTCATCCTCTCTTTCCACTAACCAGTCCATTGATGATTTGTGGGGTTGAGGTTTGATCACGTTCCATGCACTCGTTACAACATGGTCCACGAAGGTATGTTGTTTCCTTATCTTCCTCCTCGTAAATAAAAACTTGACCAAGTTAAACATTAGTTAATCCGAGTTAAACAAAATGCTTTTTTTCTTTCAAACAATAAACAAACCAGAAGTTGCATACCGAACATATGCCTTGGTGGAAGCATCTTCTTGAACATTGATTTGAGAGATACCAATGCCATTATTCACCAATTTTAGAAATTAAATACCAAATCATGAGATCATATGCATGTTCTCCACTAGTAAAGAAAAAAGCTGGTGATAATGTTACTTATTGTCAAATCAATTGAGATAAAACTAATCTCCTTGTACCATTGCGTGATACAAGCATGCAATTTCACCTCTCCAGTATCAGAGAATGTTGTATGAACTAGTTCCTAACATTTTGTGTGCATATTATAGCACAGAGATTCGCAAGTGGACTATGATGATTTATTTATTTCCATATCTTGAGATGATGATGGACAAGACTTTTATATATAATATCAATAAACAAACCCACTTTGATACTTTTCCAGATGGGTTGGAAACATCTAGGCCCAGGAGAATAAAGGGAAATCAAACTTTACCAAAATTAAGTGTATTTTCCAAACGTAATGCAAATGCAAAATTCCATTGTCAAATATCAAACAGCACTCTCTATATTAAACAGGCCATGTTTCACTGAGTGATTAGCACTACGAAATTCGGGTTAAATTGCTTTTAATTAGTCTGACACATGATAATTTATTGCCAATTAATGACAAACAACTTTAGTCAAATCTTGTGTTTGTTAAAGATAGAGCAGTTATCAGTATAATCAGAAGATGGATAAAGTGATGTTAGATTCTGCATAATTAACAATGACTACTACTATTGCCTTTTTCAAGATTAAGACAAGAACACCCTATGAAGTATAGTGTCAAACTCCACTGTCTCTGCCCTTGAGAAGAAAAAAAGAAAGAGAAAACCTTCAATTTAATTTTCTAAAACTACCTGCATCATTGCATTAATCTTTACAAAATATATTTATTAAATAATTCTCTAAAATTAAAATTGTTATTATGCTAAAAAATCTTGTCACCAAGTTATACAGTCAAACATAAGTCTTTCTTAAAACTAAAGTCATAATAACAATATTTTTTAAAAAGTAATTTGATACAGATTAAATTTATGAGAATTTAGTATAAATATTTAGAAACTGAAAGAGACAGCATAAAGAGTTTTTAATATAATTTGGTGATTAAATTTTTTGAGAAAATTAAGGTATGTTTTCACAGATAAGGTTTTTTTGAAACAGAAAAAAGTTTGGT
>Ga0099825_1006285_pt1 | contig 14924 bp, 8 predicted proteins | sample SiratroredBW_FD_76838 | JGI IMG/M metagenome (GOLD analysis project Ga0099825, IMG submission 76838) | Root nodule microbial communities of legume samples collected from California, USA - Siratro red BW | ecosystem: Host-associated > Plants > Roots > Nodule | place: USA: California | collected... | reverse complement strand
AACATTTGACCATCATAAGGAATTGTGGGGAATGGGCTTGGGGTTCCACCATTTACTTCAAATATATTCAATTTGTACAATTTGTAGGTGGTTAATATTCTCCACTCATCCCTCTTCTATTTTTCCTAAGTGTGGTGTATTGCTAATGTGCATCTAAAGTAAATGCACAATTACAAAGTCATTTTATTTATTGATAAATATGTAATGGTTGAAATTAACTCTAATTAAGTAATTGAAATAAAATAAATATAAAGTTTGTTTGAATAGAATAGTAAAAAAAAAAGTTATCTGTTATGAATTTAATTCCTAATATAGAAATATATTTAGTTACTACTAGATATAATTTAAAAACTAACAATAAATTTATTTAAAAAATTATATAATATTTTCAAATATTTCATTCTAAATTTATTGCTAAATATTAATTTTATTTTAAATTATTTCTATATTAGTAACTAAATTCAAATATTCAACTTATACTTAATTTTGCTAAATATATTTTATTACAAAATTTTAATTTAATTTAATTTTTATTTTCAACATCAAACTTACTCTTAATTTAATGCAAAATAAATATCATACTAACATCATTTTTTATTTTAATTGAAACAATAATCCCATCAACCCTCATATTTTAAAATTTAACTTTACATTTATTTCAATTACTTAATCACAACTAATTTCAACAATTACATGTTTATTAATAAATAAAAAGTGACTTTGTAACTCATTTATTTTAGTTGCACAGTAGCAACACACCACACATGGAAGAGGAATGGGTGGAGAATATTAATCACCCTAAGATTGTGTAGTATTCTCACAATTTTAATTAACTCATTAATTGAAATTGTGACACTAAAATTGTGTTCTCTTTTGACGATATGATTTAATATTAAATTAAACCTTGCAATATGGTCACGATTTATTAATAATGATATTATCGAAAAAAAAAGACACTATTTTAGAAATTTCAGATAAAAATTACACCAGTTTTAAAAATTTGCCAGGATTCGTGCAACAAGCAAGGCGTAGGGAAGCGTCATATTATTATCTCTACATTTAAGCATGTGTTGCATAATTTAGTGTGACCAATTAATGAATATATTATTTTTGATAGCCCATGACATAAATATATCTTCATGCAATAGTTGAGAAAAATTTGTGGACCCTGGGACCAATATGTGAACATAGGCATAATGAAGTAGCCTATATCATTCAAATTCAAACTGCTTAAGTTCCGGAGATTATGACCCTCAAACTCAGGTCGAAGCATTGAGTCCAATGCGCTTTTTATAATGTTCAGATATGACATATGACAGGTGCACTCCGTCGTACTTTAAGTCTAGCCAACAACATCCAATTACGTACTATGAAATCTGATTGTTGTTAACCTCACTAAGGAGGTTACCTTCCTATGTAACTTTCAAGTTCAAATAAAAGGCATTCATGACTTCTTTGCACTATGGACCTTTACAGTGACAAAATGTTGCAAAACCTTAATAACACCAAATGATCTTGAAATTAATAAATCAGTAAAATAATCATAAGTACTAAATAAATTCAATTCTTACAAAATTATGATTTTAAAATAAAACTTTGTACATTAATACTAATACTATACTATATTTTTAAAAAACATATATAAATAATATAACTATTTAACTAAATCTTTCAACTCAAATTATTCTTAAATAAAAACAATTCTTAAATAATTAAATTTCTATTATTTGTTGAAAATTATAATGAATATCCTATATAATTTAAATAAATGAATTAATAAAAATCATAAATTACTAAATATAATATTTAACGTATTAAATATCAAATAATTAAGATACTTACTCTGAAATCTTAATTCTTAATTTATTCAATATCTTAAAAAAAAATAAACCTAAATAATATTTATAACATTAATTTAATTTAATTTCTAAATAAAATCCTAAAATTAACTTAAATCCTAAAGAAATTACTAGATAAGTTTAATTCCAAAATTTTAATTTTTTATCAACTTTTTATATCATAAATAAATTAATATGCTTATCAAATAAAATAAATTAATAAATCAGTAAAATAATCATAAGTACTAAATAAATTCAATTCTTATAAAATTATGATTTCAAAATAAAACTTTGTACATTAATACTCATATTATATTATAAGAAAACGTATATAAATAATATAACTAGTTAACTAAATCTTTCAATTCAAAACATTTCTAAATAAAAACAATTCTTAAATAATTAAATTTTTACAATTTATTGAAAATCATAATGAATATCTTATATAATTTAAATAAATGAATTAGTAAAAATCATAAATTACTAAATATAATTGTTAACGTATTCAATAATTTATTACAATTCTTAAATAATATTAACCTAATTCATAAATATACCATACACAAAGAGAGATATACCAATTAATAGTGCACAACAAATTCAAAATAAAATTATATTGTATACATATTCACCACTAACCTTAAGTATTCAAGTTTTACTAAACCAGATCAACAACACAACAACAACAAAGACAACACTGTCAAACAGTACTAATAACACCACGACTGTGTACCTATGCAAACCAAATCAACAGAACTTCAATCCATTACACAAACCTAAACAAAAAATGCTCAACCCAACCCACTCACACTAATCCACAGACTAACAGTGACCAAAAACACTCAATCTCACCAGGAAAACAATGCTTTCCACCATCAACCAAACCACGAGAAACTCAGAAACAATAGCTGAAGCTCGCCAACACTTGCATGTCATAAACATCAATGGAGATCATCATCAGCAACATCAAAGCACGGAAAAAAACATCACTCAAGTGTCAAATATGAACAATGACGTAGATAATCTATTATTGAAAGAAAATAATTGATTATATATATAAAATTTGACACATGATCGATTATGATATCAGGATAATCGATTATGCCTGCCAAAATATACGTATAATCGATTATACTCTGTGCCATAATCGATTATCACCAACTTTGAATCTCACTACTCCGACGAATCTCGCTCACCGCCGACCTCCACCGCCACGTTCTCCTACGACCATGAAATTCTACCACAACACATAAAGTCTCACTAGCTTTCTCACCCACCACAAACCTCTAACTCATGAGCTCACAGAAAAGACGAAATAGAGAGCCAAAGCAAGAGGAAGAAGAAGACTCAACCAGTAACCACACTTTCTCCAACGTCCCTTTTTAATGGTGAATTAAAATCCCTCAACCACCATCAAATCAGTCAAGATTCTTCTGCCAAGTCTCAGAAGAATCTTTGCCAAAGGTATTGGCAGAATCTTTATCAAAGGTGCTGCCATGTATGGAGTGTAATGTTACATAGTGGAGGATACTTAGAAGCACATGCAATGTTAGAAATGTATTTGCACATATGCCATTATGACTTTCCCTCCTCTTATTCGTATTGGAGTGTGGATGAAGCCCTCGTCGTCTCCTACCTTTCCAGACTTCTAAATCAACACAAATCATCTCAACTAAACAAGAATGATCCCACCGCATACAGCTGACCCCCAAACCAAACACAACGTTAGAGTAATATATTGGCTCCGCTTTTTATGAATGCAATTTAAGGCCTTTTTTAAACAAAAATTAGTAATTTTCTCAATTTTAATATATGTATAATTCTTTTTAACATTCTCATTTCTACATCAATAAATAAATAAATATATATAACTAATTAGATAGTAAGTCAAAAGTAAATATATATATATATATATAATATTCACAATAGAGAAGTATCGATGAATCATCCTTCTCACTTCAGAATTATCTAAAAAGTAGCATTAAAATACCCCAAAATGCACCAGGGGCCATCATGAGAACATAGATTCATCCACGATTTCTTCTTACAAGACAGGAATTTGAACTATATACGAGCAATAAATATAATTTTATTATGCAGAGATAAAGAAATACAGATGAATTGAGCATACATTTGAATGAATGTAACTACTACTTCTGATGTTTCTTATGTGTTAAGAGATAATTTTGTTATTGCTTACATACTAAATATGGTTCCGATCAGGATAATATGCCTTTAATTGCTTGCCCTACTGAGACTGAAATTAAAGCCGCGTTCAACTTAGGTGGTAAATTTGCTTTAGGACTTGATGGATTTAGTGGCAGCTTCTATATATCAATCGTATTGGACATCGTTGGAGGTAGTCTTCGTATTGCCATTAAAATTGATATAAAAAAAGTTTTTGAAATCATAAATTGGAACTTTCTTATTAAGGTGCTTGGTCAGTTTCGATTTTATTCCACCTTCTTTGGTTGGATTAGTACCATTTTTCATTATGTCTTACCTTTATCTCGATAAATGCTGGGATGGTTCGGTATTTTTCTTGTGATAAAGGGATAAGGCAAGTTGACCACCTTTTCTCTCTTTTGTTTTGCATAAGAAGCCCTTAGTTAAGGTATTCAACATATGGTATAAAACAAGATTCTTTTGATGGCTAGTGCAAAAGTAAATGTTTTTCTTCTCGTGTTCTTTATGTATATGGTATATATATTTATCCTCCTTAGGTATAACAAGAAGAGTGTGACCAACCTTATGGACAATAGCTTGGCTTAGTGTGGACAAGATTCATTTTTTTATGGATAATTGTTTTAATTTAATAGATGTATCACAGGATTTTGAGGTTTTAAAGAGGTTATATATCTTTCACTTATCTTGGTGTCCTTATTTTTAAAGATACTCCTAAATTCAAGTTTCTTAGACCCATTGTTAATAAAATAAAACAAAACTAATCTCTTGTAAGGTAAAATGTTAAGCATGATAGGGAAAATTCAATTAGTCTATTATGTGACTGTGAGTAGTATTCTTATAACTTCCAAATTTATTGATGGTATGTTACTCTCTTCTCGAAGAAGTTAAAAAATACATTTGAAATCACGGTCTTGCAATATTGCCATGCATCACTTTATTAATCTAAAGTAGACTTTTATTCGTCTTCATACCAGGGGACTTGGTGTGATTAATATTCAGAAAAGTTCTATCTACATGCTTAGACGTGCTTGGATTTTGTTTATAATAAATTGGTCCCAATTGATGAGAGTCAACTTCCTTAATATAAGTTATCATTGGTTTGCCATTTATAAATCTTTTTATATTTGGCCAAGTTTTAATGATTGGTTTGATAAAATTTAGGATAATTCTAAATAGATTATTGGTAATTAGCAAAATGTGAGTTTCTAAAATGACTCGTGACTTCTAGGCAAATCTCTTTTTGAGCATTTGCTTATTCTTTCTCATCTTAGTTTTTGAATTTAAAATCTAATGTAGTTGATTGTTTGGAATGGTACTAGATGGTCTACTCCATCTTTTTTATTTAATATTCTAACTTTCCATAATATTCATGATATGGTGATTAATGATGAGAAGGATCATGTCTCCATTATAGATTATTCTAGTATTCTTAATATGAAATTTGTTTGGGCTTAATTATGTTCAAAATAATCAAGTGATTAATTGAAAAATTTGATTTGGTCTTTTAATACTCCTCTGACTAAGATTTTAATTCTTTAGAAACTTTACCTGATCTCAAATCAAGGACAAACAGAAGAACTTAGTTACTACAAGGAGGAGTCAATACATGAGCTTAAGAGAAGAAAATCCAAGAGAAAAAACTTACAAAGAACTTTCAAGAATATGAAGCAAGACATACAAAGAAAATGTATAAGAAGCTTCGAGAAGACATTAGAAATATAAATAATTTTTGTAATTTTCTTGCAAATAAAAGTATAGACAGAATAATATCTTTCTTCAAAAAAAAAAAAGCAAGTAGTTTCGTTACAACTGACCAAAGCATAAACCCTTTATCTTCTTGTAAAGACCTTGTTTGAAGAAATAGAAGATAAGTCAAACATGTTATTGTCTCTTCAAATTCGTAAGTTATGCCTATAAAAGTATGTTAACCCTCATTTGTAAATCAACTTGAGAAGAACAATGAAATTGGTAAGAGTTTTTCTTCATTCTTGGTAAGAACAATAGGTTACTTTTGTTCTAATTCAAGTTATTTTAAATTCTATCCATTATTGGTTTGTATCATAAATCCATTTTATTAGGAGTTTTTGAAAGAATATTGAACATAACTCATGTTTGATTGATCCTACTTGCCATTGTTCACACATTGAACTTTATCAAAACTTCTTAATAACTACTAATAATCATATTCAATAGCATGACATTCATCTTAATTTCATGTATAGTCTTTGTAGAGCAGTCCAAGAAAGCGAACATCATTTATTTTTTGAGTGTTCTCACTCTTTTAGGTTTTAGTCTTGAATTTCTCATATTTTACCTAGCTTTGTTTGAAATTCTAATAATGATATCTTTAGCTTTATATTTACCCCTAGAAGTCCTATTATTTGTGAGATTAAGCTCACAGTAACTACTTACATTGTGTTAATTATATGGAAATCCATAAATTATGAGAAATTCAAGTAACCATTAACGACATTTCAAAAGACAAGTAATTCTTCTAATAATAATATGAAAATTATATTATTAACTTGTCTATTTTGAAATTTTTTATATACAAATGGTTAAGAAAAAATTTTCAAATTAAGTAGGTTAATTGGATTATGCTTAGACATCGATGGGTTAAAGTTAATATGGATTGTGTAGCTAGAGGAAATTTAGGACATGATGCTAGTGGTGGTATCTTCAAGGACAGTAGAGGTAATTATATTGAGAGTTTTTCAGCTTACTTTATAATTTTTATTACTTTATATGTTGAGTTGTATGCTGTCATTCTTATTAAGTAGATTTTTAGTGAAAAGAAGTTTTCAAAAGTCTAGTTGGAATGTGATTTTTCTTTAATTTGTCATTCTTATTAAGGAGATTTTCAGTAAAAAGAAGTTTTCAAAAGTCTAGTTGGAATGTGATTTTTCTTTAATTTGTCAAATCTTCAATAATTCTTCTATTATGTTCTCACTTCTCAAAAATTAATAGAATAAAATGTTGAAGACTTATGTTACTATTAACTTTAAAGTTTCTCACGTTGTTTTTTAAGAAGGTAATAGATGTGTTGATCTTATAGCTCGCGTAAGAGTTGATAATAAATTAAACTTCTTTTGGTTTGATTCTTTAGCCATTATAGTAAACACCAATTTTTTTAGGAATTGTTTTAACCTTCCCGAATTTAGGTTTAGATAGCATTTTGGGATGGTTTTCTTTTTCTTGGCATAGGTTTGGTTTTACCACCCGTATACTTGTTTATATTTTTTATATTCTCTTCTTTTATATATATTTATGTGATGGGAAATTATTCTTGAAATTTTAGAATATCAACCTAATTAGGATGCTAAAAACTTTATAATAATGTCTAACATGATTTATTAAAAAAATAATATTTATAAACAATGAATGTATATTATTAACTTAAAAAGTTTGAAGATGACACTTAAATAAAAACAAAAATCTAATGGCATGTTTGGAGGACGAATTTTAAGGGAATAATTTATTTGTATGGAGAATTTGAAATGTTTTACAATAAAATATATTGTTTGGATAAGAATTTGAAATGAAAGAATTTTAAGAACAAATAATTTACTTAAAAATATATAACTTCACATTTTACCTAAAAAGTAAGAATTTAAATTTTTTTCATATTTTTGAATTCATGTCTTTTTCTCATATTATTAGAATGATTACCTTTTTGTTGATGTCAACTATAAATTTCTTTTTAGAGTTGATAAGAATTATTTTTTATTTAAATTTTTATTTTTATCTAAAAAAATTCAATAAATTTAAATTAACTTATGTAAATAAAATATTTAAAAAATAAAACAATTTGAAATGATATTTACTCAAATTGAATGTCCTAAAAAATTGAGACTTTTTTTTTACAGAATACAAAGTAAAGAAAATGTGACTTAAAAGAAAAGATGCAGCCAGTTTAGTATATTTTAAAAGGTATATAATATATTAATTTTAATTAATATTACACATCAAATAATTTTATATTAGTATAAAATTTTATATATAATATCTATGTGGATATAACTTTTAATCTAACGATTAATTCTAAAAAATATGAATGGATCAAAAGATATTAAATAATATAACTTTTATCCGTTAATACAGTATAACTTTTATCAAATATTACATCTTTAATAATTTTATATAAAAACTAATTATATTAATCTAATCGTTATATTATAATTTCAGATCATATTTATTCATCTCAAAATTTATTAAAATTGACCAATATAAGAAAAATATCAAATGACTTATGGTTTCATATAATTTGAAGAGTCTAATTATATAAATTCTTATCTATATAACATTGAACAAGAATAACAAAAATTATCAAAGGATTTACATCTAGTCTACTTTGAAAACTATATATATTATATTGATTTAGATTTATAGAAATGAGATACAAAAGAATTTTAGATTAAAATATACGTGAATAGAACTCTTAATAATCATGGTTTTGGAAAATTTATCCCCTTCTCTTAGAAGTATATATTTGAGGATTGAGCCTTTTCTTTCCATTTTTTTTTTTGCACCTTTTCCCTTACCCTCCTCAAGCATGTCATGCCATTCTATCTCTACCATGAATTTGATGTCTATTGAGCTTTAGGAGTAATTCATGATTGACAACAGTGACAATGGCAGCCAGCAAAAAGGGCAAGTGACAGCGGATGCTCCAAAACAGATATTCATCAACAACTACCCACTCCAGTTCTCTGTTGCTGTTGAATCAGATATGCATATGTCTCCTCTACAAAGTGGACATACCCTGTGCATAATATTATAAAATTTAGAAACATTCTAAGTCTCTTTATTTGGATATATTCTTCATAAACTACAAAAATCTATTTTATTTTTTCTTCTCATTCCCTTCAAATTTTCTCATACCTGTGAATCTCCTTCAGCCACTTGTCTATACATGTTCTATGAAATTCGTGATGGCACGGCAGTACTCGCATGTTGTCTCCTTCCTCATACTCCACAAGGCATATATAGCATCTGTTAAAACAAAAAATTATGAGAGTTGAAATAAGTGAAATTACCTCTATCCTATGTAATACTTGCAGACACTGTAAAAGTGATAACAAGTTGCACAAACTAGGCAAACACTTACTGAGCACCATCCTCTTGATGCTTGTGCAACTTCTCATATAACTTGAGAGGCAAGGAATCAACAACAGCATTAGGTGCAGGAACAGATCCAATAGAAGACACAGATGGGCGGGAAGATAAAACAACTGATTGCTGGTGAATTTCATCCAGAACCTAATTCAAACATGTGCAAAAGATTCAAATTGTATAAATATATTATTAGTGATCATCACAAATCAAAGTAGTTAAACAGCACATTAAAATCACCTCAAATAAGGCTTCAGCAAGCATAACAATTCTTGATATGCTAGCTCTAGAACCGGTATCTTCATTTGAATTAGTGTTACGATGATTGATTCGGCATGCACAATGACCATTTCTATGTTGACCAGACAAGATACATGATCTATCATGTCCAGAAAGATTTTCAAACCGGCTACCCAACTGCTGAAGAGCACGAACCTAAATAACATTTCATGTAAATAAGTAAAGGAAATGTGTCAGGTATGGATACTTTTAAGCCTAAAGACTTAGTTTTCTTTTTCCTTGTTGATAATTTATGACAACATAAATTATCTTCTTTTCTTCAAACAAAAAGATTATGAATTTTGCTTGTTAGTATATTACTGTATTATGAAATCACTAGTAGTTACTCAAAGTTCAAAATCCACAAACCTGGGACCGCATTCTTCTTCTCCGTTCAAGGAAATTGGACCTATGCTCTAGTAGATCCTGATACCTACCTTCTCTCAATCGTGAAGTCTCAACCTCATAGTCTTGGATACCAAGCATGGAGTTAGACATGCTTGATGTAGAAGAATTAATAGTAGTATGATCAGATGGTAACACTCTTGAATCTCCTTCCACCACCGGTTGCCTGTCAATATCCTGGCTATGAAGGCTACCATTTCTCAGCTGTCTTTCCTGTTGCAAAGGGCAAGAGGTGAGGTCAGAAAATGTTGATCCACCAAGAACTCTGTCACGAAGCCTTCCAACACTTAAAGTTCGGCTAAAATGAACATTCTGTTCAACTGATTCTCGAGCGCCATCATGTCCATCAATCCGTCTAGTATTAACAATTTCTGTATCTGTTTGAATTCTTGGAGAAAATAAGTTCACATCCAGCTCCTCTCTTGTGGGAACTCCGTCTGTGGGATTTCTCTGCAAGTTTCCAAGTGTACCTGATGTTGGGACATTTGACCTTAAATTATTAGAAGCATCTTCATGAGATTGCGCGTGTACTTGATTGAAAAAAGATGCTTGAAGCAGGTTATTGCATTGTTGTGTTTCTCTTCTGTCAATCGAATTTCCGGGAGATCTAGGATGGAGATTGCTCTCATCTTCATTGTCAAATATTGAGAGACTTGCAGAAGAAACGGGATAAGGCCTTGATGACCCTAAACTGGTGGTTCTGCTAAGTCTGAAGCTTACACTACCAGGAATGAGGCTAAGCTGAGAAAGGAAATGACTTGTAGGGTTCAGGGGAGGAGTTGAAGAATTATGAATAGAGCTGCTAGCAGTTCTTGATGAAGTGTTAGGGATGCTTGATTCTCCCCATTCATGAAGGTCAATGTTAGAAGGCATACAAGTCATTTCACTAGCTTTAACCTTTCTAAATGAATCTGTTTTCACCTCATATGAATTTGTTACATTGCCATTAGCATATGTAATATCACTGCCATTTACTTTATTCTGATCACAAACCTACAGCAAGAATTACAAATTCTTGTTAGGCAGTTAATGAGCACCATAAAACTATGTCTAAATCAACCAAAACTGCTATCAACATTCAATACAAGATGGTTATTCTGGAAATCAGTTTTTCAATAGAAAAAATTGAACCATTCCAAGTATTTAATTCCAAGACAGGTTCAAAGCTCTAAGAAGACAGGTCTTAGACTCTTCTTAAAAATCAAGATAACTCTTGCAAATTAATTGCAGACCAGATGCAATGGTCCACGGAAACAAGTTCCCTAATTCCTGTTCTCTTTTCTATTAACGGATAAAAAGGACGCAAGGTTCTCCAAGAATAGATTTAATCATTAAGGTATAGACACAGCAGCAATATGATAACCTCAGAAAAAACTAGTTACCAACTACTTTATATTAAAAACAGTGAAATTGAATGTCCTGTTTTAAATCAAATAACAACAACATTAACACAAGTAGTACTTCAACATTGCAAAATAAACACCAGTACACCACCACTCCATGCATAGGAAAAATGTATCACGCCAAATAGCATCAACAACATTAACACTAACAATTTAACAACGTAAGAACAAGAATATTACACCACCCCATGCATAAAAAAAAAGATTTTGCATACTTAATTAAAGAAAAACAAACAGACAAAACGCATGCAAGTTTCGAACCGACGGTTATTCTAAATCCAATTCATGTAGCATTGAACAGAACCGGAAAGTATGTAGCTTTTGAATCGTTGGCTATTTGATCCTAGTAAAAACCTCCATTTCACAATCCAAATAGCCTCAAAGCATATCGATTAGGAGCTTAAAGTAGGTAGAAAGGGTGGGGGAGGATAAGCAAGAAGAGAATGAAAACAAATGAACATTGGCAAGGGAAGAAACAAAAAAATAAGATTACAAAAAAGTAAGAAAAGAGCAAAGACAATAGTGAGTTACCCGGTCTTCATTATCACTGTCGTGAGAACCAGAAGTAGTTCCAAGACAATAAGATTGAAAAACTCTAAGGCCATTAGATCCACCCTTCCTTAAATTCCCCGAAGAAGAAGAAGAAGTGGCTTTGCTACCATTGGAACCCATGACCCCAACAGCAATATGTCCAGTTTTCCAGTGACCCAATACACCAAAAACCAAAACCCAGAACTCAAAATGCCTTCTTTTTTACATTCCAACGTGGGTCAGATCTACAGAGAGGTAAAACTAAACTTGCATTGGTATCTGGGACAGTGTAGGATTAAAGACAAAATTGGTACAGAAAAATGAAAGGGAAGAGGTTACATTTTTAGGTGGTGATGGGAGTAGCTGGGTGAATGAGACAAAGCAACTCACTTCTTGTTGCGGAGAAAGGATGAGGCTTTTTCTCTAAGAAAGTGTTTGTTTAGTTTATTAAACCGTGGTGAGAGGACAGAGTTTTTGTCTGCAACTATTTTCTGATTCAAATTAATTTTGTGGTAATTGCATAAAATTAGAATTCCCAACAAGGTTTCCTCTTAAGTCAAGGTCCCTTATGGGACCAAACACTTCCTCATGAATGGGTTCCAAACTCATAGTCAAGTGTCTTTTATGAATGATGATTTTATATTGGATGGTTGGTGTGGAAATAATAATCGATATAAAAATCAATAATAGATATATAAATTGTGGCAAAAGTTATTTTACTTAAGAAGTGGTTGGTTTGTTCTCTCTGAATATAGTGTAAAAGGGAAGGAAAAGTTTTTGTATTTCAATGAAAATGCACTCTTAATGCAAAGAAATTATATATTTTTAATTAATTAAAAGTTATTATTCATACTTTTTTTAAGTAATAGTTATTATTAGAAAAATCAAATTATGTTTAACTACTGAAAGCTATACTCTTTGAACTTTATCATTAATTTCAGATACTATGTGATTATATCTATATTATAAAAAAAATAAATAGTCTATAATATGATAGTGTATTTTACATTATATAACTTTTTTCTTTTCAAGTTTTATGATCATGTATATTTTTATTATATTTATAGGTTCATTTGTTTGCATTCTAATTTTGATAAATCCTTTTTACTTGTGATATGTTATTCCAAAAGTATGTGAAACTCTGAACCATATTTTAGTCATTTAATTTTTTTTTAATTTAATAACATTAGAAAAAAATCGCATTATCAGATTATATTTAACATTGATGTGACGACAGAATAAATTTCTATTGAATATTTATGTAAAATATTTTCAATATATATATATTCTTTACGTGGTGGTTTCAACATTACTCTAAGAAAATTAAGAAAATGAATTTAGAGAATTTATTTTAAGAAAGAAGTTGGGTACTTTGATTGAGGAAGCAACTCCATTTTTATTTATTTATTTATTTATTTATTTATTTTAAGCATCTTTTTTACTCCATGAGAAAGGAATCAAAGGATATATTTAGGTTACATTTTATAAAAATTGGAATTAAATTTCTCTCTGAATGCTTAAGCGTTCTCGTAGCACCAATGGATCTTGTTTTCTCAAGATTGAACTTAATGTTAACTATACATTAATAAACTTATTATTATTCACAGAAAAAAAAAAAACTTACGATTATGACCTGGCCGTGACATTTTTATATTGTAAGATTTTTTTAAGATAAAACATCACCATATTAAATATCATTAAATAAGCAAATCTCTATACGCTTGTCACCGCACTTTCCTTTTGATAAATAGTAGCATCATTTCATCATTATTTTAAGATTATTATACTGGTACATGGACCACTGTAGTTATGAAAAACTTAAATTTTGGAAAATGTTACTTTGACATTCTTTTTGTCCTTATTTTTGTTTGACACTTCGACGTGTCAAGTATAATCCTGCATGACAATGAGAGAAAAATTTGAATTTGTTTTGGTTTATGTGATTTAGTTTTGTCTTTTTGCAAGGATATTTTTTGTCATTTGCCTTCTAAAAATGCAGGGCAATTTAAGAGGGAAAAGCATATCTAATTTCTCATTTCACTCATTACCCCGCGTGCGCTGAAGGAAAGAGAACAGAGAAAAACAAGGTGATTCACGAAGGTCCACCGTCGCGTTCGTTCACCGTCGCTATGGTGTTTCCTACTTTGTTGTGTACCCTAAACTGTGTATGTTCTCTTATGCGTTGTTGGTATGAAACATTGTTTGTGGTTGTTGTTGGTGGTTTTTGTATGAGTGCTTCATTCATGTTTAATAATCATTTCTTCGAGTGCTTTTTATGGTTACTGGTGTAAATGTGTTCTCTTTTTTATGTTCAAGAATCATATATTGGTGTGCTTTTTGGTTGTTGGTTTGCATCTGTGCCTCGTTGTAGAAGTCGTTTATGTGCATTGTTTACGCTTGGTGGTTATGCATGTATGCGGAAAAATGATTTGTTGTTGTGTTCTGGGTTTCTGGTTTCCATGTTTTCTTCCTTTACGTACGCCAATGGCATCCTTCTAACAGAAAGATCACTTCTTGGTGGGTTTTCTGTTCCTAGTTTTATTCTGTGGTACATTTATTCGAAAGTCTTACTAAACAAACCACTTAGTTGAGCAGAGCGAACCATTTACTGGTTCCACCCCTGGGAACTCTGTGTGTTCCAAAATTGTGTCTAGCAAACCACTTAGCTGAACTGGGCTAACCACTTAGTGTTTCCACCCCGGAGGCCTATGTGTGTGTTCCAAAATTATACCCAGCGAACCACTTAGCTGAACTGGACTAACCACTTAGTGTTTCCACCCTGAGACTTGTGTGTTCCAAAATTATACACAGCGAACCACTTAGGTGATCAGGACTAACCACTTAGCTGTTTCCACCTCTGAGGCCTGTGTGTGTTCCAAAATTATACCCAACGAACCACTTAACTAAACTGAGCTAACCACTTAGTGTTTCCACCTCTGAGACCTGTGTGTGTTCCAAAATTATAGTCAGTGAACCACTTAGCTGAACTGGGCTAACCACTTGGTGTTTCCACCCCTGAGACCTGTGTGAGTTCCAAAATTATACACAGTGAACCACTTAGGTGACCTGGGCTAACAACTTATTCCTTCCACCCCTGAGAATTGTGTGTGCGTTTCAAAATTAGACACAGCGAACCACATAGGTGACCTGGGCTAACCACTTAGTGTTT
>Ga0099825_1006283_pt1 | contig 14932 bp, 11 predicted proteins | sample SiratroredBW_FD_76838 | JGI IMG/M metagenome (GOLD analysis project Ga0099825, IMG submission 76838) | Root nodule microbial communities of legume samples collected from California, USA - Siratro red BW | ecosystem: Host-associated > Plants > Roots > Nodule | place: USA: California | collected... | reverse complement strand
TTTTTTTTTTTTTTTTTTTTTTTTTTTTTTTTTTTTTTTTTTTTTTTTCTTTTTTTTTTGTTTGTTTTTTTTTTTTTTTTTTTTTGTGAACCTTTCTTCTAGGTTGGCATTCATTGTTTTGGCGCCGCCTCCGGCCATTCTTTTGAGGATGTTTCTATCGACCTCTTTTTCTCTAGCAAACACAAGATTGGGATTGCGCTGCATTGATCTATCAAATTGTCGATGCGTGCCACCCATCCTGATTTGGTGATCCAATCTACTTTTCCCTCTCCTTAGGTTATCCGGAAAAAGAAAATGTTTTTCAATATCACATCAACTTCCAGAACAAATTCTCCCGTCTTTTCTAGCCATATTATTAGTATCAAGAAGATGAATGAATTTGACAATTCTACTTGGGATCCTGAAATTGGGTTATGGTTAAGTGGATTGGGCTACAAATCCCATTTCACTACCACTGCTGAATCCTTTCATATAGAAAATCGATAACAATGGATAAAGATTGTTGCTCAACTCTATAATGTTATTAATATTTGTACCTCACTCAAACCTATTTTCCTTCCCCGTGAGACATGTGTATCAGTTTGGAGTGAGGCCCGTGCCCATTATACCAATGACACACAACGTCTGTATAACATGTGCCAAGATCTCTTAAAACTTCTTGCTTCATGACATTTTGAAGGTTTTGTGTCTACTTAGTTTGGGCTTTACATGATTTTAGTGAGTTCCTTTCCTTCCACCATTGCAGATGTGAAGAATTAAAGTGAGAATTGTAATATGTTCTTTATGACCTTGGCTTGTATGGTTTGCCACAAGAGTATGCTGCTATTTGTGATTTGATTTTGGGATCACGTATAAAATTACTATGACTTTTGCATCATTTGTGATCATCCATATTTCCTCATAAAATAAACACGGGAAACACATACTTCTTCTAGAGGGGAAAACATTGCCTTTGCATCATAGAGTAATAATTTTGGACACTCACAGGAGTAATTCTTTACTAAGGAAATATCTTAGTGTCCAAGATCTTTTATCTGAAACTCTTGAGCAAGATATTGTTTTAGTTGTACAATATATCAATACCTATGATAACAATGTTGTCCAGATATACAATGTGATAGATACATTCTTGGAGAGGATGAGATAAAATAGATAAGGATGAACATCACTTTGTATGATTTAAAACTGTTGGATGACAATCTGAAAATGCTCAAACCATGCACAGGATGATTGATTGAGGCCATAAAGGGACTTACGGAGACGACATACCATATGGACAACTCCCTCTAAGCAAAAAATCCAGGAGGTTGCTCCTTGTAGACTTCATCTAGGTCACCATGTAGAAATGCATTTTTGATGTCAAGTTGAAATAGAGTCCAATGATGAATAACTGCAATGGGAAAAAGTTGAATAGATGTCATACTGGCAATAGGAAAGGAAGTGTCAGTATAATCTTGGATGTAGATTTGTGTCTATCCTTTGGCAAGTAGTCAACCTTTGTAGTGATCAATTTACCATCCCAACAATTGATTTGCCAATTGGAAGAGGAGCCAACTTCCAAGTACTACTACTTTGAAGGGTGCTCATTTCATCGATCATCCCTTGTTGCCACTTTAGGTGAGATGTTGGAACTTAGGAATAGGAATATAAGATAACATGGTCAAGCAGAGTATAATGTATGGTGGAAAGTTGATAATAACTTGAGTTTTGTATAGTGGGGACAAGGGTTACAAGTGGAACGTATACCTTTTTTTAATACTAATAGGCCAACCAATTTAAGAGACTGGATCTGGTACGTGAGATGGTGTCAAGGAAGGATCAAACATGATCACTATATCATTATCTGTCAAAGATGGGTCTTGTATTGGAATTTCAATTTGCCAAGAGCGACACTAATATATATACTAGAAGAGGTGTTGGAGAAGCATCCCAAGTTATGACAGAGTCATTTGGTATCTCTAGTCAATGTGGGATCCTTAACACACTTTCTTTACGTTGGGACTTTTCAACTTGTGTGTGGGACTATATATTTAAGAGTGATCCGATAGCGGATGGTCCGATAGGCCCAACAATCTTGTTAGGGTAGATTCTAAATGGCTTTGATACCATATTAAGAAGTGGACTTTAAGCCTAACTTAACCTTACAAAATTGGCTTCTAAGGTGAGGATTGCACTTATTTATAAACTATTGAAAGACTTTAATATATATACTAGAAGAGGTGTTGGAGAAGCATCTCAAGTTATGTCAGAGTTATTTGGTATCTCTAGTCGATGTGGGATCTCTAACACACTTTCTTTACGTTGGGATTTTCAACTTGTGTGTGAGACTATATATTTAAGAGTGATCCGATAGCGGATGGTCCGATAGGCCTAACAATCTTGTTAGGGTAGATTTTAAATGGTTTTGATACCATATTAAGAAGTGGACTTTAAGCTTAAGTTAATCTTACAAAATTGACTTATAAGGTGAGGATTGCACTTATTTATAAACTATTGAAAGGCTTTAATATATATACTAGAAGAGGTGTTGGAGAAGCATCCCAAGTTATGTCAGAGTCATTTGGTATCTCTAGTCGATATGGGATCTCTAACACACTTTCTTTACGTTGGGATTTTCAACTTGTGTGTGGGACTATATATTTAAGAGTGATCCGATAGCGGATGGTCCGATAGGCCTAACAACTTTGTTAGGGTAGATTCTAAATGGCTTTGATACCATATTAAGAAGTGGACTTTAAGCCTAACTTAACCTTACAAAATTGGCTTCTAAGGTGAGAATTGCACTTATTATAAACTATTGAAAGGCTTTATCTCTAGTCGATGTGAGATCTCCAGTATATATAATTAAGAATATACAGGTTATATGTATATGTTATATATATATATGTATATATATATATATATATGTATATATGTGTATATATATATATATATATATATATATATATATATTATTAAGAATATAAACAAAGCACTTGTGCTCTCTTTGAAACACACGATTTAAACTCAACATTTATCTTTCCTAGTGTTTAACAGTACCTACCTCCCCTCTTAAGTTTTTCGTACATTTAATTTTCCACCCTTCGGGCTTTTAATTATTTCTAAACTTATCATTCTCATTTTCATTGTGATGACCAAATTGTTGAGCCTTTTCGGTTTTTTTCCTTCACAGAATCAGAGAATTCGTGGTCTGCTCGAGAAGTGTACACTAGATCATGAGATTAGAATGGAAAATTTGCATAATGATTTGCGTGACAGGGCTCTTTCTGATGCCAGATGGAGGCAGATTCAAGATGAGAATGAATCTGTATGTTTATTGTCATTAAGCTAGGTTAAAATTTTGGTTTGAATTTTTTTTAATATTGTTTTTGTAACTATTGTCAGTCAGATATCAACAACTCCCCTATTGGTAATAGCTATCCTGCAGTCCATTCTCATCCAGCAAATTTAACTGGCGAAGAGGTTGATGGTTTAAGAGGAAGGTATATCCGTAGATTAACTGCAGTTATAGTCCATCATATACCAGCATTCTGGAAGATTGCTCTCTCTGTTTTCAGTGGAAAATTTGCTAAGGTATTGTTATTTGGGGTAGATGTGTGCTTGAGTAAGTTATAAAGTTTTATTTTCTTCCTGAATTACATCATATCTGAAATATTTTGTTTTTTCTATTGTTCTTTTGAGTTTTTAATTACTCTTCCTTGATAATCTAGATTCTAGGCTCCAATAATTCTGGAAATGCAGTTATTATCCTTTTTTTTTTTTTGTATTTACCGTTCTATGTATTTTATTATAGTTTTGTTTATTTTCGTAAACTTATCACCCATAACTACATCTACCATATATTTAGGGTCCCTTTTTTCTTTTTCCAGTCTTCCCAAGTTTCGACTGATTCAAACTCCAACAATTTAGCAAATAAAATTGAAGAAAAGGCTGGAGATGTGAAGTACTCAAGTCATTCTCTGGATGAAGTTTCTGCAATGATATGCAGCACAATATCACTGTATGGAGTCAAGGTAATTATTGTGTTCATGTGACTGACCCTTTCTCCATTGAAAATATATATTTACTGACTTTGCAGTTTCTTTATAGTATGCATGGAGAATATATTTTCTATTTTTTTCTCTAAAGTGTTGTACATTATATTTAATAGCATATTCTTTTTAATTTTTTTATTTATTTATTTAGTTTGATATCTGATTTAACATCATGTCAATTTGGGGATTTGGGTTAGAAATGTTTGTCGAATTTTCTGGGTTAGATTTCATGGGTCCATAATGAAGGCATATAGAAGAAGAGGGGGTGGGAATAAAAGAGAAAAGGACAAATGGGCCTCAAACAAGGCCTGCTAGTGTACAAGAGAAGAGAGAATCAAGTAGTGCAAGTTGGACTGGCTTTAGTGAAAAGGAAGAGAAGGTGGGCATAACAGAATGGACAGCTTGCTAGGAGAGTAAAGATACAAGAATATTGCAGGAAGAGGGAAGTGAATTCATAGTTTTACTTTTAAAATTCTTCTCAATCTAATTTATAATAGTGGATTTTGTCTGTTTTTAGCTATGTTTCAATATAAATACTCGTTTGTTCATATATGGATAATGTTTTTTACCACCCTTTTGCCATTCTCGTGCTATTGCGCTATAACAAAGGTTTCCTGTTAGTGCTCAGTCTTTGTGGTCTCTTAAATTTGACTTAGTTAACTTGTTTATTCAGTCATATACACGTTTGGTATTCTCTTTTTGAATATCTGGCTTGTACTTTCCCCCTCTTCTTTCTCTCTCCAGTCCTATTCTTGATATTTGAAAGCCTTTTTTTATTATATAAACATAAAAGCATGTACCTTCATATCAAAACTTAGTCTAGTAATTTAGAGAAGTATGTATACTGCAACATGTTTGATTTGACAAGTAGAATGTAGTTCATGGTTTTCTCTTTTTCCTATTTGTTTTGCGTGTATGCTGATAACCAGCCTCCCATTGGTGTAGGTTACTAACATTTTTCACGATCTGGAGGAATCAAATGTCCTTCGGTCCTACATGAGTGAGGCAATAGAAGATATATCTAAAGCATGTGCAGCTTTGGAATTGAAGGAAGCCGCTCCTCCTATTGCTGGTATCAGTTCTTCAAATCTAAAAGTTGTTGTCATTTATTAAGGTTCTGAGTGCACGTATCTCTCTTTTTGTTGCAGTTGGTGCTATCAGAACATTGCAATCAGAAATTATAAGGATATACGTGCTGAGACTGTGCTCTTGGATGCGGGCATCGGTTGATGAGGTTTCAAAGGATGTGACATGGGTTATTGTTTCAATTCTTGAAAGGAATAAATCCCCATATGCGATCTCATTCTTGCCTTTAATGTTCCGTTCAGTTGTAGCCTCTGCAATGGATCAAATCAATTCGTAAGTTTTAATATATTCATATAGGATCTGATGCCTTAAAGTGAGTAGAATGCAATATAAACCCAACTGTTTGGTATTAGAGTATAATACTACTCTAATAATGAAGTGGTGATTAGTTTCAGTTTCCTTCTTTTACATATGGAATGCCAATTCATAGTATAATATTGTCTCCTTCTGAGTATGTTCTATGGTGGTTGTCCAATAACACCCTGGCATTTATCTCAATTGCAGAGTTAGCTAGATGAACCAGTGGCTACTGAACCATAGCAGACAATTTTTTTTACTAAAATCACTTAGAGCTTGGCCTTTTTCTATAATGTTTTATTGGGTTGCTCTCTAATAATTTTAAAAAGAACAATTTTTTAATTTGATCATCTTTCCTTACTGTAGCTTTTATTGGTCTTCTCATATGATGAAATTTTCTTGGGTGATTTTTGTTTGATAATCATATTATTTCTTATTAAATTTTCTTTCAGATTGGTTGGTTCGTAATCTTAGTTATGTTGCATGAGATATTCATTTCCTTATTTCATTTTTATAAAGATTTATTTCATGCAATAAGTTTGGGTTATTTATATTACCGGGGCAGCTGAAAATCATATTTTGTGCCTGTAATTATTGGGATAAAATTTATCAGTCAGCCTTTATATTTTTAATCTTCATGTACAGAAATTATCAGAGGAGTAGCATCCGTTGTAATTGCATCACAGCCTCCCGCTAATATTTCCGTATTACATTACCTATTAACTTCATGGCAATTGCAGCCACTATTGAACCAGAAAGTGTGTTGAATTGCCAGATGCAACGCATGATAATGTAAGGCATGTTTTTTGGGTTGGGGGTATTTTTGTGATTTCTCTCCCTAGTCCAATGAAGGGTGTGAGGTCCTTCTTTCATTAAATTTTGACAAAGCGGTACATTCTCATCACTTTGTCTCCAACCCCTTAAGATGTTCTTGCTGCTGCTACCCTTTTTCCAGTCAGCCCCTGCTTTGAGCCGCCACTTCGGTTTTGTTCTGTTTTTTCTTTTTTTCTTTTTTTGCTGATGTTCCCTTTTCTCCGTCCTTTCCTTTTGTGCTTTGTTCTCTGCCCATATGATTTATTATTAATCAAAAGTATCTATTTTTTTTTTTAATTTGAGCATATAGATAGATAGAGGGAGAAGAAGGAGAGATCAAGTTACTTCTAGAGTAACTCTAAGTGAGTTACTTTCCACCGCTATCCTTCATTTCCTTTTAATCTATTAAATGAGTTACTTGTTGGAATTTGTTAAGCTATAGGACCTAGAAAGACATTAGTCTGAAACCATGTGTTTTTAAGGCAACATGAATTCTTTGTTCATATTAAGAAAAAATAATCAATACAATAAATAGAAGAGATTTGATATCCTCTAATGATAAATAAAAATGTTCGTAATAATACATATATAATCTATATATTCTGTATTTGTTCCTTATTTCTATAATTATAACAGAACCATTAGATTAAAAGAAAATGAAGGGTGGGGAGGAGTAATTTGATTCTTCATTTTATATGTATATTCATGTGTTTGTGAGAGAGAGAGAGATTTAACTTCCCTCTAAGGTTCCAAGATAGTATCCCATGCCACATGCTTACGCTGGAGAACACAGTTACAGAACTGTCTTAAAACTAGTTAAGAACTCAAGAAATTTCAATAAGCTTTCTTAAACGGGACCTCGTGTGATTGAGGGGAGGGATCAAACCTATATGTGGATTCTGCACTACTGTAGCTGACGTGTAACAGTTCCGCCTTTTTCTGGGGAGTGATGTGTATAATTCCTTTCTCACATGTGAAGAGAGGTTGCTACTTGTTGTACCTCTATCATGTTAGAAAGCTCTTGAAATTCATAAGTGTAGCCTGTGGCCCATAGGCGTTTCTGACCCATGAAGATTATGTTATGGAAAAAGCTAGGCACTTGCTCTACTTGGTTGGATGGCTGGACGTTCCACATCGATTTGATTTCCATGACCCACTACATGGGGTTGGAACTACGGGCGGTATATATGAAATCAGAACATAACTATGGGAAAATTTTTTCAAAATGATTTAAGAAAGAAATAGTTTTAAACCCAAGTGGTTAATAGAAGTTGAATAAGCCAAGAACTATTTAAATTATATGTTATTAGCATCAGAACTTGTGTGTAATTTGTAAGAACTCATTTTCTTGATTGTTATGGGGACATACTTGAAAATTTCTTTATAGTTTATCTCAATCTTATTTTTCTAGTCCACTGTCTTTGGAGTGAAGTTTAGCGTTTCTGTATATCTCGTGGACAAACAAGAAAAAATCGAGATCTTAATTTGGATAAAAGACCCTGACCCCTACTTTACAATTATTATTTTTTCTTCTTCTGAAAATTGGGTTAATATTTCAATGATGATCTCTTCAGGATGCTTCAGTCCCTAAGGAATGAGGCAACAAAGTCAGAGGAAATGTTTATGCAACTTCAAGAAATTCAAGAATCTGTCAGACTTGCGTTTTTAAACTGCTTCCTGGATTTTGCTGGTATGTTGGATTAGTTAATCTTATACCCAATAGCATACTTTTCTAGAAAAACAAAATTAAAGAAAACAGAAGATAATTGTGTTGTAGCACATACAGTTATAGTTTTGTGTCAGCTTCTGTTTAATTGTCAGGTAGTTTACAGAATATCCATATAAATGAAATTAAAGAAAAGAAAGTAAGATGGTAAAAGAACATAATGGTGTTGTAGCACATGAAGTTTCTGTTATGAGTCAGCTTCTTGTTAATTGTCAGGTAGTTTGGAGCGTATAAGTTTCGAACTTGGCCAGCATAGATTAGACGAAGATGGCTCCCAGTTACCGAATGGATATATTCATGAATCAGAAAATACGCCGTCTGACCTTCATGGAGGTGTTGCTGATCCCCATCAGAAGTTATTGATTGTTCTAAGCAATATTGGATATTGCAAAGATGAACTTTCATATGAGTTGTATAACAAATATAAACACATTTGGCTGCATTCTAGGTACTTTGTCCTTATTCTTCCTCTATTATATAAAAAGTTCTGGTAAAATATTGCGGAATTCATCAGGAATGCATGCTATTAAAGCTAAATGAGGTCTGACTTTGTTAGTTGCAACTTGCACACTAACCATGCTAGAAAATTATCATTTGGTTTGTTGTGACTTCACATCAGAAAGTTTTAGGTTTTTTAATCAGTTAGTCTTGCCTTTTGATGTCTTCCCTCCCAGTAATTTGCTTATCATCATTCATTCAATATGATAGTATGTATATATCTCAATTTTTTTCTTTAAGATTGAGATTCAATTTGGCTAGCGATAAATTTCAACCAATCAAATTATTCTCTTGTAACCATCTTGTAATTCTAATTTTTTCTGTGACTGAATGTGTTACTGTTGTATATAGTTTTCTGTAAAGATATTTTATCCTGTCTTTGTATTTACGAGAACATTCTGATTCCTGATTTGATTTTAATTCAGCGGGAAGGATGAGGGAAACAGTGATGTACAAGATCTTGTGAATAGTTTCTCAGCGCTTGAAGGGAAGGTCCTTGAACAATATACTTTTGCAAAGGTAAAATGAGAAAAATATCGTTTCTGTTCTTCTAGAAAATAACTAGGTCGGAAGTAGATGAGTATAGAGGCTGTAATGAGAGTTATAAGGGCATTTAATTAGTAATTACTTATCGGGTTTGTGAATTATAGTTGATTTTTCTAAGAGGATTATCTGAATCATCTGAAATAATTGACAGTTTTCATGATTGGTTTATGGAGAAATGATCAGTTAGAAGAATAGACTACGCTTTGTTTCTCAAATACCAAAATATAATCATATTATACACACTAAAAATTATAAGGTTTTGTGCATTGATGGATAGTAATCAGCTGCCCGTCTTTCCTCCAGCTCTACCAACCTGTTTCTGCGCAGTCTAAGTTTCAGCCATTGACTTTGAATTATGAAATAAAATAAATGAAGAAATTACTATCTGCTCCTGCCCAAGTTATACAAAGTTCTAAATATCAGATCAGCTAATAACAGATGGTCAATGATTAGTTTCCAACAAAAAAATCGATGTATATGTTGAGCTGTGTTTGATGTGCTGGAATATTGAATGCTATTAAGTACAGTAGAATATTCAAATTTAGATTAATAGTTGTCCAGATTAAAATACACTGGGTAGAAGCAGGAAGATCAAGGGTAGTAAGTTGTAACACTGGGCTTACTCATGTTGGAACATTTTGGGCTGTGTATGCCTGCTTTCACTATTCACCACCGTGACGATTTATCATGTTCCCATTAGGCAAACTTGATCAGATCTGCTGCCATGAATTATCTGCTGAATTCTGGCATTCACTGGGGAGCAGCGCCAGCAGTTAAGGTGAGGAGCTAATGACAATTGTTTGTATTGTAAATATGACTGCTCTCATTATTTGTTTGTTTTTCTCTGAAATGAGTTTTAATTTTTCTTTTGGAAATGATGTTTTGATGTGATGCTCTATTTTATGTTGGTCTCTTCCAGGGTGTCCGTGATGCAGCAGTAGAGTTGCTGCACACATTGGTAGCTGTCCACGCAGAGGTAATGATTGCATAAATTTGCGTATGTATCCTACTCTTGGTTTTTTATAAAAGGTGAAGATTAATTTATTTGAAGGAAATAAACGGAAAAAAATAAGGTCTCTCTCCCTATCTTTGCTAAATAGGCTACTTTAAATAATACAGTATGCTTAACACAACAAAGGCTATTGACACTTTCAAGTAAATCTTTAGATCAGAGATTTTGGTTTCCACCAAAGATAATGTTAGATACATGATTTGATTTGATAGGGAAATATTTGTAAGATATTTCTCATTATTAGATATTGATTTTATTCCTTATTATTGCATGTCTTCTTCATTATAAATAATACTCATGTGTGCACTCAACACACTCGAGTTTGTTATATTAATTACTGGTTTCTCTCTTCTCAACATGGTATCAAAACGGTACCATCTTCCATGACCAAGTTTGTCGCTAATATTTCAATAGATAACCGAATATGTAGAATCAGATAACACTGCTGCAAAACGCTTTTCAGTTATTGCTGGACAGTCTACGTCAGTACTATACAAGTCTTGAAGGACTTGTTAAGAAGGGTCTTTTCTATATCAAGTGGATTTTGAAGGAATATTTCTGTTCAGGAGTTATGTTTATGGTCATTTGACTTGCGTATTCTTTTCATTGACCTTGTGCTAATGTTGTTGTATTTTGCTGAACTTTTGGTTTAAGGCTATTTATAATGCATAGGAGTGAATAATTAACGTGAAGATGATGCATAGAGAATTTTAGTCAAAGCGATCCTCGCTTTAGAAACCTAGTTAATTATATTTGTATTTACAATTTAAACAATTGCTTCATTATATTTTCCTGAAGGTAGTCTGCTGAGATGCAATGTCTTTTGTTGTAGGTTTTTGCTGGTGCTAAGCCTCTCTTAGATAAAACACTTGGCATTCTTGTGGAAGGCTTGATTGACACATTCATCAGCATTTTTCATGAAAATGAAGCTACTGATCTCAGTGCCCTTGATACGAATGGATTTTGTCAGCTCATGCTTGAGGTAAGTAGTACTTTTGGAAAAGAAAAATAAAGATGTATTTGTACCCTGGGATCTGTAAATGATAAGGAACAAGTAAAATATATTCTTTAATCATTATCCTTTAGTTTTATATAATATGATAAAACACAATATGCTTCATGTTCTTTACCTGCACAGTATAAATTTAGACATGACATGATGACGACGAACTTAATTTTTAGCTTAGACTGTTTGATTAATCTACTTGTATCTCTGCAGCTTGAGTACTTCGAGACTGTATTAAACCCATATTTTACATCGGATGCTAGAGATTCCTTGAAGTCTTTACAAGGATTACTTTTGGAAAAAGCCACGGAGAGTGTGACTGATGCTGTCGACAATCCGGGACATAACCGCCGGGCAACTCGGGGCAGTGAAGATGCACTTGCAGATGATAAGCAACAAGGAACAAGTGTATCTCCAGATGAGCTCATTGTAAGCAATTAGTTTGTGTAGTTTGTTGCTCTTTTTACTTGTGGCATGTTTAAATACTGAGCTGAGGGTGGCTGAATAAATTAGTGATTATTTTGGTTTCAAAGCTTGTACGTAACGTTGATATAGACTTGTTTAGTTATACGAAAATGATGTTTATTTGTCGTGGTTGTCTTTGTTTTTGAAGCAGTTCTAATACATTGTTTGCTGAATTCTGTTACTATTTTTACTATCTAAAGCTGTATTTCTGTATTTCAGTCTCTTGCACAGCAGTACAGCTCCGAGTTCCTTCAATTAGAGCTTGAGAAAACACGCATTAACACAGCGTGCTTTGCAGAATCTATTCCTTTGGACACTGTGCCAGAACCAGCCAAATCTGCCTACTCTCCCTTCAGGAACTCAATGGATTCTCCTAGCAGAACCTACAGAGGTACCCAGAAAACCGGATCCTCAAATTTCCCTCGGCATAGACATTGATGGGTACAAAGTAGCACCTTTGTTTTTGTTTGTTTGCCTATTATGTATTTATTGTAGTATATTTTTGGTTTAGTAGTTAACGAAAAGTTGTATTCTTTTGCACTGTTACCTCTTTGTAAAGGTGGATGGCAATTACCACATATAATGAGTTTTGGAACATATGTCGGCATTCCCGTATGCCAACCGGGAGTGGAGTGAGTTTGTCATTTAAGTTGAATGAGTTATTTGGATGTGAATTAAGATAAATGCATGTTTATTTGACCTAACAAATTTAAAGAAACGGTTCTCGGCAAAGCCTTGCGTTACACAAACCAAAAGAATGGTGGCCGTTTAGTTGACCTAACAAATTTAAAGAAATGGTTCTCGTGGAATCATGAGTTATAGATCTCTGGTGCAGATTTTTCAACCCGATTTTCCATACCAGTTACATAAGTTGCACTTGATAATTTTTCGTCTAAATTTGTAATTAATACGCAGTTTGGAATTGTTTTTTCTTTTGAAATCATGATTGTAACTCTTGGATTGTCATTTGATGCTTCACGATGTTTTTATTATCACTATTATTATGTTGTATATCGGTTGTTTTGATATTCATATTCTGTATGACAGCAATCTCGTGATTGTTTTTAGAAGAAATAATTTAAAATCATTTTGATGTTTGGGTTGGGAGAAGGGACATAATGAAGCTGAATGAAACGAAACAAAATTAATGATTGAAAAGTTCCGATGTTTAATTATTTTCCTTCGGTAGGATGCTCAAAATGTGTACAATTCTTTACTTTGAAAGGGTAGCAATGTATATTTTTAGTTCTGATTAAATTTTTTGAGATGTACTACATTATATAAATCTATATTACTGATTTATTAGGGTTTACAAAACTATTCAAATTTTACATAATAATTACATTTAACAATTTTGTAATATTGTTTTTTAAGAAAATGGGTTAAAAGTGTCTTCTTTGTTAGCACTTCTACCTTTACATCAGATGGACTGATCTAATTGGAGAAATATTACGGAATAAAAGAAAACATGATGGGAAGATGAAAGAACACTAATATAATCTTAATGGTTGCTTTGGTTATTCAGCAACAAGATTTCATCCACGTTCTTATATGTATTATTCACCTTAGATAGAACTTTGGGTTGAGTAACTAGAATAAATGAACGATTTTTTATTTTTTTTTCAAAACGATTACAATTCAGTAAAAACAACTTAATTAAACAGGTTTTTAATATTTTGGAGCAATTTCTTGTGAAGAAGGAAGCTGAGATAAAGGAGTAATGTTTGTTAAAATTTTGAAACCTAGTGATGCAAGAAGCACGGGTAAGGTCTTGGTGCGCTTTATGTGTTTTTGCTTTTGACACAAATAAACATTCATTGAACTAAACGTGAATCAAAGGTCCCAAATGCAAGGCTACCTACCATTCTTTAAAAGCCCTACAAAAACAGCTTATCCCATTAGACACTTTGTCTGTCTTCATCTGCACAAACAATGTCTTCTGACTGTCGACAAAGCTTTCATCAATTATAAACTCCACTTTAAAAAGGTTCTTATCATTAATATTCTACATAGAAACACCTAGTATAAAAAAGATAGAGAAAAAAGTTCAATACAAAGAAAAAATGAAAAGAATTTGGGACGTTACATAAGACGATGGACAGGTGTAATGGTCATTAAAAGCACAACACACCTTAATTAGGTCAACACAAGGGTTTAATTCCTTGATTTTTTTATTTTTTTTTTAAAAAAAGGGTCATAGCGTATAAAAGGCACTGATTTAGAGGATTTCATTATATCATAATAATGTAAAACCTATGATCTATGACTCGGTTGTGCTGTAAAAAAACGCGATTTGTTATTTAAACTTTGACTTTTTTTAATCAAAAGATGATATTCGTTATTTACAATAAAGAGTACAGCGTTTTTTTTAAGCAGCATAATTATGGGAATTTGTTTTCAATTAAAAAACTTTCTTTTTCCTAAAAAAGTCGTAAATTATCTAGTCATTGGTATTTGGTTTCTAGTGAGTTCCTTCCTAAGTTTAGCATGTCAATATTGTTTTATAATATATATATATATATATATATATATATATATATATATATATATATATTGTCTTTTCCTATGGCATGGCTAAAATAATGAGAGAATCCAAATTCTACCTGAGCTACCTTAATTTAATGTAAGTACATATAATTATCATATTGTTTAATTAAATCACTTAAATATTTTCATAAAAGAGTCAAGTTGAAATCTTCATCCAAGACTATATCATGCCATGGTATTGTCAATTTTTATCTAAACCTATACTAGTATATCTATATTTTGGTATTTTATTGTTGTGTTGGTACAACTGATACTCCTTGACTGTTTTCCATCAAATTTAGAAACAAACAATATACACTTAGCATCAATTATATTAAAAGAATGATAACTTTCATAAAAAAAATATAAGTTCCCATATATTCAAATATTATGAAAAATGAAAAAAAAAAAGAGAATTACGCTGGTCAGAGTTTAAAAAGTGCAATATATTATGCAATGACACAAATAAACAATAAAAAAAGTTCCCATATATTATAAATTGAGAAATATGAGTGTTAAAAACAGTACAATACACCCTCTAACACAATTTTATTAATTAAAATTTATTAAAAAGAAAAACACAAATGGGAGAGTCTTCTAACTTTTATGAATTTCAACGAAACTCCGTGTATGTTTGAATTAGATTTAAATTTTTTTTCATAATTAATTATAATTTTTACGTTGAAAACCAAAATAATAAGTAGTTGGTTTCAGTTTTTCAATTTTTTTAATGTAATTTTCGAAGTTTAGAACATGCAGCCAATCAACAATACAGGTAACAATCCGAGTATATATAAGATCTTATGTCCTGCTATATACTTTTGTCAGATATCTTACGGATCATATTCCACAGCAAAATACACATAAAGATAAGCTAATAAAGTTTGATCAATCATATAAAATCATATTACAATTTCTAAACA
>Ga0099825_1006282_pt1 | contig 14933 bp, 8 predicted proteins | sample SiratroredBW_FD_76838 | JGI IMG/M metagenome (GOLD analysis project Ga0099825, IMG submission 76838) | Root nodule microbial communities of legume samples collected from California, USA - Siratro red BW | ecosystem: Host-associated > Plants > Roots > Nodule | place: USA: California | collected... | reverse complement strand
TTAGATGTCTTTCTCTCCCCCCCCTACCACCCCTCCTCTTTCTCTTTTCTTTTTTTTTTTTTTTTTTTTTTTTTTCTCTTTTTTTTCTCTTTTTTTTTTTTTTTTTTTTTTTTTCAATTTCTCAATGTTTCATCTAGTTTCTATCTAAAGCTAGATTAAAAATCTCATTTTCTTAATGCCCATCTGAGGAGCTTCGTCAATTCCCATCTGGGTATTCTTCTTCTGCATTCCCATATGCTGCATTAGAATCGGGATTTCTTGACATGCTGTATTGTTCTTTATAGTTAGTGCTTTGTTCAAAGAACAAAAGATTCTTTTTGATGTTTGGCTTCCCTGTTGCGACAGTTAATCTGACAGCTGAAGTTGTTAAATTCACAGTTAAATCAGTGTTTCCTTGTCTTGGGTTTTTCTTGATGTTTCTTTTCCTCGTTGGTTGGTCATACGATATATGAAATTTGAGCGAGATTGTTGTTTCTGGTTTATGGACTCTCCGAATACTTGTGCATGTCAAATTCTTGTGTGTTTTTTTTCATAACTGTGAACAAAAAATTATCTTTTGTTGGCGGTGTTGTGTGTTTGTTATCCTAACTGGGCCAAATAAGGTTTTGTGTTGCTGTTGTGTGTGGTTTTCATAACCAAAGTGGAATAATGTGGTGTGATCTATGTGGTCAATTTCGGTTAATGAGATAATACTTTTGTTGTTGTTATGTATTTTTTTTTTTTTTTCACATTCAAGCCGAATGATACAGTGTAATCTATGTAGCCAATTTCTAACTGCATCATCTTCGCTTTGAAAGATGTTGTTGATTCCGTGCACATATTAAGAACTATGTATCTGATTCTTCATTCTTGTTCTCAGCTATGGATGCTCTCCCTGATGCCATTCTCCAATGTATCTTGTCCCGAATCACCAATGCTCGTGACGTTTCATCGTGCAATTGTGTTTCCAAGCGATGGAAGGACTCCACCCCCTATGTCAGAACCCTCTATTTTCCTCGCAGCTCATTTGACTCCCCATCGTCTTCTGAGGGTGCTGACAACGTCATCAGAAGAATGGTGTCAAGAGTGGTGAAGTTAGAGGAGCTAATTGTGTATAGCCCCTTTTCCCCTGATGGCCTTGCATCATGGCTGTCACTGGTGGGGCATTCTCTGCTTCAGCTTGAGCTCCGAATGGACAACCTTAATGACAATCATGCCTCCCGTGAGAGCCCTTCCAAATTGGACTATGTTGGTTTTGCTAAGAATTTGGAGTCTCTAAAACTGTGGGGAGTGTTGATGGTGCGCACCCCCAACTGGGATGTGTTCCCTAACCTCAAGAACCTTGAAATTATTGGTGCCAAATTTGAGGATCATGTGTTGAGTGCAGTGCTTCACTCGTGTCCGGTTCTCACCAGATTGTTGCTGCTTGGATGTGAAGGGGTTAGATCATTATCTATCGAATTGCCATGTTTGGAGCAGTGTAAACTGGATTTTTACGGGATGGGGAACAGCTCTCTCACTCTGATTTCACCCAAAATTGAGTCCCTTGAAGTACAGGGATGTAGCTGGATTAGGGTCCCTGAAACCAAGCATTTGAGAAAACTTTCCATATCCAACACTGCAGGTAGTTAACTCGTTACTGTTGTTGTTGTTGTTACTGTGTTTATATGTTTGTTGCAGACTGTTTCTGTGAGTTATATGATATGAAATCATTTGTGTCTCTACTTATTTGCTTGGAATGTTTGTTCATTAGACAAAAAGTAGATAGTTTTTTACTAATTAGAATTTGTTTTACTTTGATAACCTATACTGATCTTCTATGCAAAATTTTATTACTGGTATAATTATATCATTGTTGTGAAATTCTAATTTTGAGGATTTACCAAACAGCATTTGTTTTTCCCCTTTTTTCTGTTTAACTAAGTTTCCTTTGAATTTATATGCTTTCAGGGAGAGTATACATGGTTGATTTTGGAAACCTTTCAGCTCTGGAGTTCCTGTGTATGAGGGGAATTCAGTGGTGCTGGGATGCCATATGCAAAATGTTGAAACTGGCAAGTGAGGTGAAACACCTCTATATGAAGGTTGAATTCACTGGGGACTATGATGCACTTCAACCCTTTCCAGAGATTGATTTTGTTGACTTCTTCAACAGTCATCAAAAGCTGCAAAAGTTTGATATCCATGGAGCCATGTTTGCAGCACTATGCCAGAAGAACAGTCTGAAGCATGTAAGTTCATATTATTATTATTATTACCCTTCTGCTTAAGGGTTCTTGTTTTATATTTCAACTCATCTAATGGAGATGTTTCACAGGTTGATTCAGGATTTGTGATTCCATTTCTGGAGGAGGTTGTGATCACAGTGAGGTCACCTCTGAATGCTGAACAGAAAATGAGTACACTTGAATCATTGTTGAAGTACGGGAAAAGTCTTAGGAGCATGGTTATAAAGATTCTGGAGATGAAAAGCTGTCATAGCAGTGCTGATGATTTTTTTGACGAGATTTGCCGGTTCAGATACATGAACCATAACATAGTTCGAATAGAATAAAGCTCACAAAGAGGCTATTATCATTTCTTGATGCCTTCCTAATTTAAGACCATTTTCTTGTGAACAATTATTTGGTTAACTTTTTCTGGTTTACAATTTTGGTGTATTTGATTTTGAATTTCATTTGAAAATTTACTCGAGTTATTAAATTTGAGAATAAATTTAGCATCCCTTCCATGATTCTAGAAAATTGCAGATGCTCTAAAGATCCTAATGTGTTTCTTTTCCTTGTTAAAGGATTATTATACATTTCTACATTACACCATTTTCATTTTTTTTTTTCAGAGTAAAAGAAAATATTGATAATATTTTTTTTTTACAGTCAATCTAATTACAAATTATTTACATATGATTTATTAACTTTGATAATAATCACCTTGGAAATTACACTATAATTAGTTTTTAGTTACTTAATGTAAAATCTTGTACATTTACATTATATATATTGGTTAAACTCTTGTTTTTTTATCTATTATTTTTTAATTCATTTAGATTTTTCAAGTCCTTATCATTATATTCTACACTTTTCATGTATGTTTATTTTCTCTCAACTACCTCGAGCTAACACCGTCCCTTCCTTTTGATGACTCCAATAATTTAACTCTCTTTAGTGAAATACGTTTTTTAATCATGTATTTTCTTTTACAAAACTTGACAGAAAATCTTAAAGAATTCGAATACAGTTTGTCTTTTACTCAATCCAAAATTTTAAATTTTAAATTTAATTTCTATCTACTCCGTTGCCATTCCTACTTTAGGGATGTCTTTTCATTATGTGTAGTTCATTATGTGCACATCTTGTAGGAAAATTCTATTTAGACACTGTTGATCCATTACTTTCATTTGATACTTACCATTTTTTAATTAAATATTATATAATAATAAAATAATAATTTATTTCAGTAGTATTAAATAGTTGTATTATATTATATATAGGATCAAAATATCATGATTCTATCTTGTATTTTGTATTTCTTCATTTTTGTTGGACGCTTGAGTTGGATCATATATTTAGTTCAACTTGAAATCCGAAAAGAATCATCTCACTTTTATATATTTGTTAGATTATAGTCAGGTGGACAATTTTTTCAACTACAAAAGTGTGAGTTGTAAATATTTGATGCCTTTGAAATATCAAAGTATTTAGACAAAATTTCTGAATCACCTTTTCGAGTTAAATTTACCCAATTTTTTGTATTTAGTATGAAACCTTTGAATCCTAAAAGAGTGCACATAAGAGATACTTAGAATTTTATTCTTCCACAATTCAAATGGGATTTTTTTTAAACGTATATCCTATATTTTGTTTCATAAAACATTTATTGCTTTTGCTTAGAAGTGCTTGGGGTGTTATTTTCATTTAATATGATTATTTCATAAAGAATTGTTAATTGGTTTCACATGAAAGTCCTTCTATTTTATAAGTATCTTTAATAAAATCTTCTATTGTTAATTCGTTGTGAGTAGCATGTCAATCTTTTGTTTTGTGTCAAAGTTGTAGCATAGTCTTTTAGTTGAAAAGACCTGTGCTACCCTTGGCTGGTTGTGTTTAAATGTATCTTTAGTTCTAAACCTACTTTATTTGTATTGATAATATTATTTTAAACATACAATGGTAGACAGTTTATATGTTATGTCAAAGTCTTTATGAGAATTCGTAAGTCAATACTTTGATTGTTGGGTAAGACGATCTACTATATTTAAATATTATTTGTGTCTTGTTATAAACTTTTCTCCTGTGCTAGTGTATTCTTTTATATGAACTTCAAGAGGACGTCTACAACTTGTGAAGATAAAAAAATTTTGATAACATAGTATAGTCCGAGATTTTTAGGAAGAAAATCTTATAAATTTTCATGAATGAATATGTTTTAAAGACATATACATTAGTTCACAAAATTAGACATTGTTTATTGTAATCAAAAACAAGGATTGTTTAGATTTTGTCTATAGGCTATCGTAGCATAGACAATTGAAATAAAATTGTTAGATCAAATTGTCTCATGATTATATTATCAAGCTTTCACGTATTCTTCCTCTAAAAGGACACACAACAACGTGGAGTGAGCTTCTGACTTTAGGAGGAACCTATATTTGTGGGCATTCGTCCACTCACTTCTTGGTAACTCATTTCTCCGTTTGTTTAATAAGATGTAATCTCCAATTTTCTACTATATCCCACCTATTTATTATGTACGAACTCTAACTAGGCTATTATGTATTTTTTCCTCTTAATCATGTTTTATGCCGTGAAAAATAAATTTTTTATCTGTTCTAATATACTCAATAATTTCACATTACTTAAGAATTGAGATTAAAATATATTTAAATATATCTTTTTCTCTTAATTTTTGAAACGTCTTAAAGATAAAATTGTTATATCCAATAATCTATATCACTTAGAAATTACGACCAAAATCCATTTAATATATCTTTTTCCATTAATTCACCCGAAACGTCTTTATATATATATATATATATATATATATATATTCAATGTATACGAACTTTTTCATAAATGTAAAGAAAATAAGATATAAAAGTTTGACAATTTTTGTGTTTTTATAATTTTTTTTCTTTTTACTTCTTTGATATCTATCGGCACATTCTTTTCTATATTTATCCATACGTTTAAATCCGTCTGTTGAAAGCAAAGGTGATCTAAAAGAAAGGAACTCGTGCTTTGATGGAAAATAAAAATACAAAGAAAGCTCTTAATAGAAAAATTTGGAAATTATAAAAAAAAGAATATATAGTAAAATATAGTTTTATTTTTTTAACCTTCCTTTAAATATGTTGTGTTAATAGTTAAAATAAATTGTGTAACTTTTCAATAACAGTGTTACATAAAATATGTAGAAAACATTCAAGTAAAATTATCAAAATGATATTAGGAGAACATATGAATTTGTCCTTTTACTTATCCCTCTATTGGAACTAAATAAAACTAATAAAAAATTAACAATTGTCTAATTAAAAAAGAAACAATAAAAAATAAAAACGTATAGATAGGTATTTATAGATGAGTTGATCGTATGACTTCTTTCTTGATATTTAAATGATTCTAGACTTCTTAAATTTGAATGTTATAAAATCAAATTATAGTATATTTTTAAGTGTAGTACCAATTAATTTAAATAAAAATATATTTGTGCTATTAATATCAATGTTAAAATTATGAATTAGCGAATTAAATGTCTAGCTTTATTCTATTCATTATTGCATATTAAAAAAAAATATTTATTATTAAATCCTAATAGAGTTATAAAAAAATATTTATTATCAGGTATTAATAGAATAACTTTTTTCATTATTATAAACCTAGATAAATAATATCACAATTATATTTTATTTGCTAACGTAAACAAACAATTATTCTATGATAAGTTATTTTAAAACAAAACTCCTTTTACAATACCTAACTGAGAATGTTTGGAATACCGTTTAGATCCAAATGTACCCAAAGAATTTCATGACAAACACCATAAAACAACACTAATGAATGATAAATATCTTGAGGCATTTAAGTATTCATAGTTTACTTTCCTCTAACCATTTTATTTTCTACCAAGCACACTTAATAATATTATCACTAAATTAACCTAAAAGGCCTTCATATCCTCAACACCAGTAGCAATTGAAACAGATATGATAAGATAGCCCACCTTATATCCAAGTATCATTCATTAAAACTCTTTTCCTCTTATCTGCCGCTTTTCATATCCCAATCATACAAGACAATTCATTGTAATAATCATCCGTGGATAAGAAAAGTTAGAAACTCTACTTGTGGTATCAAAAATTTCTGTCTAATACTTGAAGTAGTGTTCATAATTTTTTTTTAAAGTTATTAAATGTTCTTTGTATCACTAATAAAATTAAATTAACAATAGCATAATCTATATAAGCTTCTTCTTCTGGAAAAACCGCTTCAGATACCACAATTGCAAACCTGAAACAGTAATGCAGATACCCAAGGACATAATGCTAAACCATGCAACCCTCGCATTTGTTTTTTCACTCACAACCCTCATCTCAGCTTCCCTGAACAGATAACCGGAAAGAAAAATCATATATATGAAAATTTTAGAAAAGAAATTGCAATAAACTCTTCATAGTGGATTATGTTGATGTGATTTTTACCTGCTCTTAAGATAAAGCAAATTCTCATGGATGGCCTCCACTGCTCCTTCTAGCTTTCTCAGCTCAAGCTCAACTCCCTAGGCATCAATCACATGAAATATAAATTAGCAAAGAGAAGCATTTAAGAGCAAACAGAAGAGGTATAGATTTCAATTCAGATTTGGATCCTCTCATGTGTCAACCAACAATTAAGTTCTATCTGCGTGATATTTCTAGTGGATTAGACTTTGCTTTTGTATCAGATATTTATAGCATAGGGAAATTCAACAAAATTATGCATATCCCTTGGACATTTACCTCAATCTTCTCTTTTCTAGCAACCGAATCCCAGTCCTTGGCTGCAATCCCAATTTTCCAATCAAGGTTTACATTAACCTCACCACCTCCTTGACTGTGGCTATCCACCCAGAAGCATGCCAGGTAGTTCCCAGCCTCTTGAGTAGTAAATGCGATATTACCATGAGTTGTGTTCTCCTGGTGATGAAGATTGTTTCCATACGGTGATGTTACCTAAAGAAAACATATTACTATTAGAAACCAAGAGACAAGTAATAGACCTTTTTAACAAGCTGAAATTAGAAGGTTGTCATTCAAGAGCCAACCAGAATTACATCTTGATTACACAGAGACACAAGCAACACAACAGAAATTAAACTATTATTAGGCGGTAGAAATGTAGAATGTTTCCAAGTACACGTTTTTTATAATTATTCAATCTTATTTCTGTTCAGACCTGGAGTTTTTTATATGAATTTACGTAGCTAGGGTATATAACATAACCCAAATTGACAAATTGGTGGTTTTTTTATTACTGAATCACAGAATTCACACATTGCAGCAAAGGGTGTCTTATGACTCCTATAGAGATTATTCTCTGTCCAAACATAAATTACGACACACCTAACTCCCTACTGTACTACATACTTCCAACATGACAGCTATCATTACACTTATATCTAATGATATTATCAGTTCCAAACAGCATTAAAGTCTGAACTCTGTTGTCATCTTTGATCTTGGCAACCGCTCAACATAGCAAGAATACTATTCTATGAACCATGTCGGAAGAAATTATGACCATTATGTATGCAACCATATATTTTAAGATGTTCTCGCCTTTCCATTAACATCAGATCTCCAGAAGCAAATTATTCATTTGAGTTGTCTAGCAAAGAATCAAACCAGAATAGCTGGCTGTGTAAGAATTTCCCATCACGAATAATCCCTAATAGAGGCTGGCCTCACCACATCACATCACATCACAGTCTAAGACCATCCTCTTGGGACTTAAAGGGCCTGTGAGTTTTGAACCCTCAGGCCCAGTACATCGAGATTCTAGATTCTAGATTCTTTTCACATGTGATCAAGGCTCCATTGCCACCGCGTCCTCCTCAAATTCTAAATTATAGATTCCAGAAAAGGCGTGACCATTAGAAAACAGACTCATTAAGTAGGCGTGATCAATGTGAGTCACGTCACGTTGCACATAATTGAGCCTCACTGGGTGTTTTTGTCAACTTTAGGACTGCTTGACAAGTGTATTATCTAGAGCAAACACCTAGACCATTCAGGCTCCACAAGTATATTCCAAAAAATTTGGAGTTTTAAGCAACAAAAATTACATTCACTGATATATATGTATGTGCGTGTTTGTGTGTGTAAAAACAAAACAATGTACTCAAACTTCATAGCATTATAACACCACAGACGAGTATGAACACGCATGGTGTATAATATCACAAAATTTCATGATCAACATAAGATAAATAGATAATAGGATAACAAATCAACAAAGAGAACACCTAAAATTAACGTACATAAATCAAAATGAAAATGAACTCCCAACTAATGAATTAAGCAAGCAGTTCCTCTGCAAAGCGCCAAACATTTTTTTACCTTTCAAAGTACCAAAGACAGAACCAACATAGACCACCGTACAATACAACCAACCAACACACACGATAATTTTCCAAAAGATAGCCAATCCACGACAAAAAAACCCACCCCCAAAGCCCATCAAGATTCACAACAAGCACACGACACGCAAATCAAGGAAGTAGATTCACTTGAACCTCAATTTTCTCGAAAACCAAATACCGAATTGGCAGAAAAATGAGACAATAAACGTGGACAGGGGAAAAAAAAAAGTAACGAGTAATTGAATACAGACCCAGGAGAGAAATCGGAAAAGGGTGTGAGAATGAAAGGGAAAAAGGTTACCTTGACGGCGATGGTGGGGTTCTGGGAGTGATCACTGGGTATAACGACATAGTCGGCCAAAACGACGACGTTGTGTTGGATTTCTTCAGAGACGCACTTGGTACCAGTGGCGGGTAGCGTAAGCCAAATAGCGAGAGCAGAAGGAAGGAAATTGATTGAGAAGAAGAAGAAGCAGGAGAGGAGTAACAACGTTGACACACCTCTGTTCCCCATTGTTTTGCCTCTTCTCTCTCTCCACAAAGTAACAATCTTTTTTTCTTTCTCTCTTCACTCTTTGGATCTGTTTTTGTACTATCTACCTTGCTAGGGTGCGTTTTGTTCTGTAATCGCAATTTTATTTCACTTCCCTCTCATTTTATTTGTTTTATTAATTAGTTGTTATCTTTATTTTTATTTTTTTATCTATGTCTGTTTCTCCCTCTATCTGTTTCCAAATCTACTGATTAAATAAATTGCAATTTTGGTTTTATTTTATAAGATATGGTTTAAAAAAATTCAATTAATTAATATAAGTAAAATAATAAGTATTTATAATATTGATCATGAGACAAAAATTGTAAATTTTTAAAAATTTAAAATTTAAATGAAATTACCTGTAGATTTAAGGAGAGGTAGAAATTAATATTTAGTCAATGTATACTTATTGGTGTCTTGTTAAAGTTGATAAGATTAAAATTTTCAATATTTTTTTAAAATTTTACATATTTGTTAAAATATTTAAAACAATTAATTGATAATCAATTTGTAAATTCTTGATAAAATTGGGTCGACGATTGAATGAGTGAAATTACTGATTAACAGTTCATTGGTTTAGATGTGTTTATACTAAAATTAAATGGAAAAATAATTAAATCTATATGACTTTTAATATATTAAATAATTAATTAATAAATTTACTAAAATGTAATAACTAGAAATATGAATAACAATCTTAACACGTAAATTATATAATTTAAAATAATTTTGGTTAACCGTATAGTTAATATTATGTTAAGATTGTTATCAACGTTAGATTTTTAATACATAATTTTTTTAATATGACATAAAAAAATATATATTTAAATTTTAGATAAATCTAAAAAATAAGAGAGAAAATAATATAAAAAATGTTAAAAGACGCATTTAATATTTTAAATTTTTATAGAACTTAGAACGTATTTTACTTATAAGAATAGTTTATGAGTAAATCACATATGTGAGATTTCTTTTTGAATTTCACTATAATATAATATTTGAAAAAATTATGATCAATTTCACGTTTTTTTTTTTTGTTTGTCTTTGTTCTCATTTAAGTTTGTTTACCAAATTTAGTCCATTTGACTATTTTTGTTTACTCCATTATTTAATAAACTGTCCTTATTGAACTAATTTTGAAAACTATGAGAAAAAAAATCTGAAAATTCAAATTTATAATTTTTATGATAAAAAATTAAATTCTTTTATTGTATTGATTTTTGTTTATTTATTTTACCATTTTGGTCTATTTAACTTTTATTAACCCGAACTGTTTTCTAAATTGTCTTTATTGGGCAAATTATATATAAAATTTGAAAGATAAAAAAAAAACATGAATTTAGAGAGAATTATATGTAATTCAAAAGGCAAGTTATTCCAAATGTTAATTTCCGAGTGGCATGCATGTCCTACAAATTCAAAAATTAAACAATAGTTCCCCAGACTCAAATTTTATAGAAAAATGTTTTAGCAAAACAGTTAAGATTTCTCTTTATTCTTTGGTCCAAAAATGAACATACAAATAATAAAAAAAAAATAAGCAAACAAATCAAAAGGATAGATTTCCCTGCATTGACATATTTCTTCTCTATCGTTAATTTTTTCCACATTTTGTTGAAAACATTTAATCCGTTCATAATATTATCCCTGCTAGTTTTATAATGATGGAGATCCAACAAAATATTTTTTTTACGTGGACCATTATTATAATATTTAGGTCAATGATATCTAATTACTATGTTAACCTATTAAATTTATTACTTTTTAACTTATTACCTTAAAATAGACAATTTCTGTAGAGTTTACCTGGCAAACATTTACAAGAAAAAGAAAAAGAAAAAGAAATCAAATAAATTTATTTCATAGGATAAAATTAAATTATTATATTATTTGAAATTAAGTTTTTAAATAAATTAAATACGAGATACTTTATAAATTTTATATAAGTTTATGGAATTTTTAATTTTATTTTACTTTAATATTTAATTTTTTTCGTGTAAATATTGATAGAAAAGTTTACTAAAATATACAATGTATATAAAATAAGAATGAAAGATTGAGTCAAGGATTTTCTTTCTTCTTCTTTTTCTTCTTTTTTTATTTTATTTTTCATTAAAATAAAAAAAGACGTATTTCTAACTTTATTAAATTTTATTCGTTCCACATCTCTCTAAGTTCTCACTTCTATTTTCATCTTTTTATAAAGTTAAACCTTACCCTTCATTAAGTTAAATCTTAATATTTGATATCATTATATTTGAAGTTAATTTTTTAATATTTATAATAGTTCAATTTTAGAAAAACAAATTGATTTAAGTGATAAAAGGGTAAAAAATAAATAAATTTAAATTAGCCACATCAATATTTTTAGTACACTTATCAGGTTTCATCAAATTTTGACATTTTGTCTTTTTTTTTTTTGTCTAACTTGCATGAATCTTTCTATATATATGTTACATTCTCTTTACATATAAAATAGCTAAAAAAGTAATGAATAATTTTTTTAATTTAATTTCAGTAAGATATTTTTTATCATCAACTTTGGAAATGATTAATATTTTTAAAGAAACAACAAGCAAACATCTGAACTTTATTTTTCAAATTAATGATTCAAGAAATGAGAATTAAACGCACATTTCCAAAGCACTAGTCTCATTCTCCTTCCATGGTTAAGGTTTCACGGCTTTGGTTACTCTAATGGAAAGTAACTCATAAAACAACACAAAAAAATAACATAAAACCGTTAGAGCATCTAAAAAAAAGCAACTCACACTACTTTTTGCTCTTTAAATTTTCTTGAACCATTCTTAAACCAAAAAAAAAAAAAAAAAAACTGTATCTTACTTTATGTAGTTCATTAAACAAACATTTTAGAATCTTTGCGTGTAACTAATTAAAAAACAGATTGGGTTATTTAAAACAACAAAAACCATAAAAGAATCTTTTATATCATGAAAATAACAAAAACCATTAGTTTGTATATTTTTTAACAATCCATCAAAATCAAGCTGTGAATAAACTTGTCCTTATCTCAGAAAAGTCATCCTTCAAGACAAAGTCTTGCATAAATGAGAAAGCTTTTTCCAACGGTTCTCTAAGCCTTTTTCACATCATAATGAAATCTTTTTTCATAAAAAATTATCTAATCTAATATAAAATGAAGCCCGTGAAATTATTTTTTCTTATAATATACCCAAATGAAAAGAGCTAATAATTATGTCTTGTGTTACTGGTTTCACTGTCCCACAAGAATTTACACTAAGATTTGGTCCAACATGGGTTAGGAACCTTGTGACCCAACAGCAAATTCCTGCCTTTTTTAACGTTGTAAAAAGACAAATACTGGTTCTATATATGCCTCACCTATGACATCTGCTTCATCAATTCACTCTCAAGAAAAATGGAAACACTCATTTCCCACTTCACCTTCTTCTCAGATCAACCTTTGCATGACAAAAGTTTTGATCTTTTCACAACAGAAGACCTGATGAAGCTGTTTGAGATTGAGTCATACAAGGCATGGGTGGCTGTGGAACAAGAGAGAGAGGTGGAAGAAGCAGAAGATACTATGCAACAAGCAGAGGATCACTTTGACAGCATCATGGAAAGTGCCATGGAAGAGTTTAGGTACTTTGAAGAAGAGGTTGAGAGAATGTCAAAAACTGGAGATGATAGTTTTATTGAATCTGCTGGGAGTGGTAGAAAAATGGAGGACAGGGTTGCTTCTGTTGCTTCCAATAGGTACATTATTGAGGCTTCAGTTAACTCACCCATTGCTTCTAGCAAGGTTCATCCTTCTTAGCAACACATGTGAAAAAGGTATTGAAGACAGATTGCTAATTCTTTAACACATCTTGTACTATTTACCAGAGTTTATTAGATATTATAGAAAATTATATTTCTCACTATTTATTTGACAAACTTAATTATGTCTTCTAATTTTTAGCCAATAATAAAAAGTGTATTAAAATGAATGTGTTAAATAGTTATATTGTTTGCACAAGGTGAAAATTGACAATTTAGAAAAACTATAAAAAAATTACAAATTAATTCATATATAAATTAATTTTAATTTATAAAGAAGTTTATTTTTTTTCTTTAAAGAATCTCTATAAAGAAACTGGTCCATACATATATACTAAATTGTAAAATTCTTCTGTTTTTAACCAATGTTGCTTTTGTTTCTTCAGTTCTTGTCCTGGTGCTTTGGTTAGAAAAGTGGAGGGATTAGATCTGAATTATGTCAGAACAGAGATGCTGATTATTCAGCAATTACTGAAGATAGGAGATTAATTATTCTTGTTAAATGGAAGTCCAGATTTTTTTCTGGTGGATCTTAACAAAGGCTTAGCATTCAGGCAACTTAACCTGTTGAAGTTGAGAACTGTATTTTGAGGTTTAGCCCATATTAATAACATTTTTTTTTCTTCTCCTATCTTTCTCTCCTTTTCCAACATCTCTCTCGGACAACCATATCAGAACATGTCGTGTTTGATATAAGAAATGTTTAGGATTATTAGAAAGTAATACAAAAGGCAATTTAATTTAATTGTTTGGAAATTGGGAGTGAATACACATTCGCATCAAAAGAAGAAATATGTAAAATACAACTAACAAAATACTCTTCCTTAAGAACAAATGATTACAAGGAAGTATTTAAACAAGAAAAAAAGGTAACATGTACATTTCAAGGAGTCTCTGGCTCCGGAAAAACTTTTTTCTCCAGGAAATTGATGAACCGTTCAGCATAAGTCTTTGGTTTGACGACTGATATAGTCATAGGGTCATATTGCAGTGATTTGCAGGCATGCTCAAGTTTCTTTTTCACAGTGTATTCCTGCAATATGTCAATTATGCCCATGTATAAGACTACATCATAAACCTCAAAAAGCTCTACTTCAGACTCCTCCACCTTGTCCTCCTGAACTTTGCGTGTGGCTTGAGCTGGCATGTTTACTCCTAATTGCACTCGCAACCTGAGTAACAAACACACCATTTGATATATCATATGTATCATTGCAATGGAACACAACAAAACAGGTGATTTCTGCTAAGAATTGTTGTTAAAGAATACTTGTAAAAGTGCTAGATTAATGAATATTGAAAAAGGAAGCATACAGAATAAAGCTAAAGAGGGTACCTTGCAGTACCAGGAAGTAAAAGATCAACTTCCTTGTCACCTATGGAGTATGCTCTCAACGTATTTCCTCTAATGTGGGGTCCAGGTGCAGTGTTCACAAAGCTGGGTTCATGAGCAACCAATAACAAGCCTTTGGGAATGATCAACTGCTCCCCTTGCTTCTGTGCATCTGGTAAAGCAAAGCAAGTAAAAAAGTGCTCAATAGTACAAAAGAAACTGAGGAACAAATGCAAGAAGAAAATAGAGAAAATGGAATTAGTTTAGTGAACTTGTATGATCCAAACACAAGCTTATCAGTGGAATAAAAGCTTAGTGAACTGTCTGAACTTTTGGAGTATCGTCATAGGGCAAATTTTTTTTATCCATATCATGGACGCTTAGAAAAATTAGGACCTGTTTGAATAAGTTCCTTAGAAGAAAAAAAATTGAAAAGAGTTTAGTTAACATTAGTTTATGCATAAGCTAATTTCTCAGAGAATTTTTCTAAATTTTTACTGTTTAACTTGTGTAGAAGCTACTTTAATTTATGAAGAAGTTCAATTTTTTTTCTTACTTTTTTCTCTCCTAAAGTTTTTTTTTTTTTTTTTTGTTAAATTTTTCCCAAAAAAATTCTTTTTTTTTTTTTAAACATTTTATTTTCCTTTTAAAATCAAAAATTTTTTA